>Ga0080013_1001909_pt1 | contig 26065 bp, 20 predicted proteins | sample ETNvirenome_6_85_FD_69236 | JGI IMG/M metagenome (GOLD analysis project Ga0080013, IMG submission 69236) | Marine viral communities from the Pacific Ocean - ETNP_6_85 (SPADES assembly) (version 2) | ecosystem: Environmental > Aquatic > Marine > Oceanic | place: Pacific Ocean | collected 2013-06-19
AGTGATGCATCTCCTTCCTATGATCTTAGACCATCTAACCTAAAAGCATGTTTAAGCACCCGGGTGTATTATCACTTAGCAGGCGCAACCATGAACATTGTAACAACTTTTACTAAAATGCGCGTACTTAGGAGACCGCGTCATGACTTATAAAGAGAAAAACACTGATCCGGATAGCACATATGTAGAGTTGTCTAATGACTAAGAGGTGTATTTAGATGTGGGGGCTTAATAATGTCAGATTATAAAGTTATTAGTACTGTAGCTGCCGCCGATATCAAAATCATATCAAATATTGCTGTAGCAGATATTCGTTCAGTTACTGGAGATGCCAAGCAACCTAGCAGCGGATTCGAGGGTCTCTACGCTCTAGACAATATTGAAAAATTTACTAGTATCAACAATATGAATTACGGATCGAGGACGAGCGGGTGGAAGGGGCCTTGGGTCGGAATCGGCAAGACGGCCCTCGCTACCGGGTGGGCTTCTGCTTGCAGGTCGGTTGCTGAAATATCAGGCGAGGTCGGCGGTACCGCCTATGTCCAGTGGAAAAATGATAAAGGCTACAACACCTCTTGGGATCTACTGGTTGGCCTAGGCTATGTAGATAATGATAATTGTGGCGGCGCGGACCCGCGCGATTGGTTAACGTGGACATGGCACCTTACTGCTGGTGGGACTCAAATGTACTGCGGAACGTGCCCCGGTGTCGAGTACGCTGATGTTTATCAAAATTGGACCAATGGAGTCACCGCGAACAACACCAACTATCGAACATGTAGGCTTGAGATTAACGCCGGCAACGTGAGTTGGAAGTATAGTGATGATGCAGAGGTGAGCTGGACAACAATGTATACCTCTCCCAGGACTGTTGATATAGCAGGAAATAGTAATTTAGTTGCTTGCGTTGCGGTAAATGCACCTCACGGATATGGGGGAACCCCCGAGAATCTCAAGCTCTACGGAAACTTAGTTAACACATAATTACAAAATGATAACTATTAGTCATTTCTTAGTCATTTCACCACTTTATTTACTAGTTATTAGTGGAAATTTATCTTTGGAGTAGTCTATGTCATCCTTATTAGAAGAAGCAATTGTTGATGCGGCAGCATTGAAAGAAGCAGCCCTCAAAAATGCAGAGGCCTCTGTCCTAGAAAAGTATTCTACGGAAGTGCGTAGTGCAATAACCACACTCTTAGAGCAAGATGAATTAGGAGGCGAGCTTGGCGGCGAGATGGGAATGGATATGGGAGCCGATCTGGGCGCCCCGGTACCGGCCGGATCCGCAGGTAAGCTCGATTCGTCTTTCATGAAAGATCTTCCCCTGGCGTTCCAAACTGAGGAACTTGACGGCCCCCCCGAGAACGAACTTATTGAAATTGACTTTGACGCCCTCAAGGCCCGTATTGCTGAAGAAGAAGAAGCAGGAGTCGAGCCCGAGCCGGCTGAACTGCTGGAAGCAGAAGCAGTGGCTGAAGAACTCGACGAAGCGCAAGGAGGCGATTCCTCCTTTTACACCGAACCAATTGGTGACACAGAGGAAAAAGCCGCCGAAGAAGGTGAAGAGGGCGGTCCCAAAGGCGAGCAGGTTGCGGACGATGAGGCTGAGGCATCAATGGGAATCAAAGATCCTGCGGTGACCTCGGAAGATGTTGAACTGGACGAAGATCTCCTCAACGCGATCGTTGAAGAACTCGTTGTCGATATGGTCCCGCGCCCCCAAGGGTGGTCATCTCTCGGCTCGGCTGATAATAGCATCGAGCAGGCCAACAACGATGCGATGGCAGCGGCAATGGCTGCCCACGGTGAACCCCTCGAAGAGGAAGAAGAGGATTTGTCCACCGCCCCAGACGTCGTCTCCGACGACGCATTTTTTGAATCAAAAAATAGGGATCTCAAGAAGACTAATAACGACTTGAGGTTACTATTAAAAGAAGCTAAGTATCAACTTACTAAGATGAACTTAGCGAATGCGAAGCTTGTTTATCAAAACAAGGCACTCAGCAGCTCCTCCTTGAATGAGCGACAAACTAATAGAATTGTCGAAGCTGTTCGGAACGCTAAATCGGTAGAAGAAGCAAAAGTTATATTTGAAACTGTGGAAAGCACAGTGGGGGCCGCGATTGATCATCGTACTCGCCCACAATCACTGCGCGAAGCTGTTACAAGACCAACTTCTGTGCTTCTAAGCTCCCGTAAAAGCGAAGCTACCTATGATCCCAATGTGGATCGTATGTTGCGCTTAGCAGGCTTAAAGAAACAATAAACTATTAGGAGGTATATTAAAAATGTCTATTGTTAAAAAACTAACTGAAGGTATCGTTAATCGTGACCTCGCTCAGGAAGGGGCTGCACTCATTGGAAAGTGGGAGCAGACCGGACTTCTTGAGGGTCTTCACAACGATCACGTTCGGAACGGAATGGCGCGTTTGCTTGAGAACCAAGCAAAAGAGCTACTCCGTGAAACCAGCAGCATGGCTGTTGGTGATGTCGAGGGCTTTGCAGCTGTTGCATTCCCCCTCGTTCGCCGTGTATTCGGCGCTTTGATTGCTAACGAACTCGTTAGCGTTCAGCCGATGAGTTTGCCCTCGGGCCTCATCTTCTTCCTTGACTTTGTTTTCTCCGCCAATATTGGTGGGGGGAATGCTGGTGAGCCTCGATTGGGTAACCCCATCGATACTTCCATTTATGGTCAGGGACGTGTTGGTGCGCAAATCATTAGTGGTGCGCTCCTTAACTCGGGTAGTACCCCGCAGCAGGGTCCTTATGCCCTGAACAACGGTTACTCCTCGCCAACTGGTTCGCAACTTATTTATCTTGCGAATGTTGCCGCGGGCGCCCAGGTTAGTGGTACGTTCGGTTCGACGAGTAATCTACTTGATCAACTTTGTCAGTATGATCCGGATCTTGTTTCCGGTTCTACTGTAGTTTGTGTGATGAGTATCACCTCATCCGGCTTGGCTAACTTTAACTATGATGATCTAGTGGCGCTTACTATCGGCACAGGCAGCAATTCGCTCGATGCGAATGCTGGCGCTCTTGCTAACGGTACGTTCCATCAGCGTCGCTTGACGTCTTTCTCGGGCAGTGCTCGTGGAACTGGTGCTACGCTGAACGTCGTGTTTACTAACGATACCGGTCGTAATCTCTCTGGGATTATGAGCGATATCACCGGTGGAGCGCTTACAGTTACTTGGCCGAGGCGAGATGTGTTCGCCACTGGCGGCGCCCTCGGCTCCGTTGTTGGTGCCACTCCCTGGTCTCTTGAAGGTAGCGACTACATCCCCGAAATCGACATCAAAATCGATTCCGTGGCTGTCACTGCTATCACCAAGAAGCTCAAGGCTAAGTGGACTCCGGAATTGGGACAAGATCTCAATGCCTACCACAACCTTGATGCCGAGGTCGAGTTAACTCAGATTCTGTCTGAGCAGATCGCTCTCGAAATTGACCAAGAGATCCTCACAGATCTCATCAAGGGTGCAACGGCTGATACTCGGTATTGGTCGCGTAGTCCTGGTCAGTTCGTGGTTGCCGCGACTGGTGTCGCACGTTCTAACTCTAGTGGTCCCCCGGATTTCACTGGTAACGTGAGCGAGTGGTACGAGACTCTCGTTGAAGCAATCAACGATGTGTCAGCTCAGATCCACCGGAAGACTCTCCGTGGTGCTGCCAACTTTGTCGTCTGCGGACCCGAAGTTGCCAACATCCTTGAGTTCACCGCTGGTTTCCGTGCAAACGTAACCGCTGATAGTGACAAGGGTGAGATTGGTGCCGTTAAGGTTGGTTCACTGTCTAAGAAGTTCGACGTTATTGTCGATCCCTATTTCGTACGTAACTTGGTCCTAGTTGGCCGACGTGGAAGTAGCTTCCTGGAGAGTGGATATGTCTATGCGCCGTATGTGCCGCTACAGACTACGCCTACTATCTTTGGTGTTGAAGACTTCGTGCCCCGTAAAGGTGTCATGACGCGATACGCCAAGCAGATGGTGCGCCCCGATATGTATGGTCTAGTAATTATACGTGACCTGTAAGAGTAGACTTTAGAGTCAACTTTTTGAAAGCCCCGTCTCTTTTGAGGCGGGGCTTTCTATTTAGTAATAGCCTATGAGGGACAATGAATGGCCATACCAAAATTAAATCCGGCTTCCACCACTAATTCCAATGTTTTACCTGTTACAGGCACTACCGGCAATGTTGCCGCGACCCTCCCATTTGGAGTGTATGCCGGCTCCACGGATTTCTTATCTGGGGCTGCTGATCAAGTCGCCTATACGTATAAAAAATTAGGTGGTGATGTACTGGACATCGAGCTAACCCAAGGAAACGTCTATTCTGCTTATGAAGAGGCTGTTCTTGAATACTCTTATATCCTTAATATCCATCAGAGTAAAAATTCGATCTCGGATTTGTTGGGGGCCACGACAGCTTCTTTTGATTCTAAGGGTCGCATTAAAAGCGGCGACTCTCTTTCCGGCTCCAACGTAGAACTACGATTTCCCTCTTATGACTATGGATATATCCGGCGCATAGCTAACCAGCGCATTACCGAAGTGGGCCTGGGTGGCATCGAGCCCATTTATTCGGCCTCTATTGCCCGAGTCACTGATGAACAAGATTACGATCTACAACAAATTATTTCTGCATCGGCTGCTACCGACACAAATGTACCCTACTATGGAAAGGTGGGAAACAACCGTGTCATCATTCGAAAGGTCTTTTTTAAAACCCCGCGCGCCATGTGGCGTTTTTATGGCTATTATGGCGGCTTCTCGGTGGTAGGTAATATGAGAACCTATGGGCAATACGCCGATGATTCAACATTTGAAGTTGTTCCTACCTGGCAAAATAAACTACAAGCGATGGCCTACGAAGATGCGCTATGGACGCGGATTTCACACTATTCATACGAGATCCAAGACAATAAGATCCGTATTTTCCCAGTTCCCGACGACACAAGCCCCGAGAACTTCTGGGTACAATTTACTGTCGAGAACCGAGAACCGTGGGCCAACGTCGCCGGCCAACCAAATTCTGGGAAGAAGGGTGTTAACAATATGAACACCCTCCCCTTCAGCAATATTCCCTTTAATAGTATTAACGCTATTGGCAAACAGTGGATTAGACGATTTGCATTGGCGCTCGCCAAGGAGATGCTGGGACAGATACGAGGCAAGTTTAGTACAGTTCCGATCCCCGGCGAATCAGTAACTCTCAATTTCGCAGACCTTCTGTCTCAAGCAAAAGCCGAGCAAGATGCTTTAAGAGATGAGTTGAAGACCACACTGGATGAACTCACGTATGCGAAGGTGGCCGAGATGGAAGCCGCCGTCTCGACGGCAGCGGAAGGGGTCTTGGCGTCGGTACCTGCTGGCATCTACGTAGGGTAGATAGATGGCCGAAGATCCTAAAAATAAATGGTCTCAGCCAGACGCTCCGCCTCCTCCCATGTTCTTTGGGAAGAAGGAACGAGATCTTGTTAAGCAGGTTAATGATGAATTAGCCGAAAGAGTAATTGGGCAAACTATTGCTTATTACCCTATCAGCGTAGAACACTCAGATTATCATGGGGTGTATGGGGAATCAATTAATAAGATATCGTTGCCCCCTATTCGTGTTTACGCATACGTGGTGGTGGAGAATGAACAAGCAAATGATCGTTATGGCTATGAGTATCTCACCAAGCTGACAGTTAATTTTCACAGAAAACGGCTCACTGCCGATCAAGACCTCTATGTAAGGGTAGGAGACTTTGTTCAGTACGGTGAGGAATTTTACGAAATCGTGAGAACCTATAATGATACAAGGTACTATTTTGGCCAAGTGGAACATAAATTCCAAGTAACCGCAGAGTGTATTAAGGCCAGAGAGGGGAATTTCCGTGTCAAGGAGTAAAAGAAAGGATCGTCGCACTCAAGCAGAGATCCAAAACAAACCTGCATTACGCTGGGCCTATGTCGGAGCCCCAAAAGTTGAAGAACAACTTCAAGAAGTTACCTTTATGCCCTCGAAACTAGAGACTATTGATGCCGCAATGGTCCATTTTGTTAACAACGCAGTCAACCTGTCGGTCACTACAAACGAAGGATTTCAAAAGGTTCCGGTCATTTGGTCCTCCGCGGAGCGCTCATTTCAGATCAAACACCAAGGCCAACGCGATCTACGCGACAAAACTGGTGCTTTGACGTTGCCTCTCGTAACTGTTGCACGCGCTTCTGTTGTTAAAGACCCTACACGCAAGGGAATTCCTTACGCCAACATCTACCCCATTAACGATGCTAAGGGGGGCACCATCACTGTAGCGCGCCGAATTAATCAAAAGAAAACGGCTGAGTTTCAAAATGCCTTGGCGAATAGGACTTACGCTGGTGGCCCCGATGAACCAGGACGCGTCAAATCGAAGTATTACAGCGTGAATAAGCGTCAGATGAGCACCCGTAAGACTGTATTTGAAACCATTACCATTCCGTTGCCCACTTGGGTGACGGTAAATTATGAAATTGCGTTGCGTTCTGAGTACCAGCAACAGGCCAACGAAATGATGCAACCTTTCTTTACAATTCCTGGTAATTCTCGGATGCCCAGACGTATCCATAGCGACGGTCATTACTACGAAATCTTTATAGACGGAAACTTCGCTAATAACTCAAATTCTCAACAGATGGAAATGGACCGTCGTCAGTTCGAAACTATCATCAATATTGAAGTTTTGGGCTACCTCATCGGAGAGGGAGAAAACCAAGAAAAACCGAAACTTGTGCGTCGCGAGAACGCTGTAGAAGTGAAGTTTCCCAGAGAGCACATTATTGTAGGGGATATCCCCGAAAATATTAAGGATGGATTTTATAGAGAATAAGTCGCTTGGCCCAGCTAAGCACTAATTAATAGGAATACTCGTTATTGAGGAGAACCAACGAATGTCAGTTAAAAATTTTAAATTTGTTTCACCCGGAGTGCAGGTCCAAGAGATTGATAATTCCGCGCTTCCACGCAACCCGGGCCAACCAGGCCCGGTCGTCATCGGTCGAGCACGCCGAGGGCCCGCAATGCGGCCTGTTGTGGTCAATTCTTTTTCCGAATTTATAGAAAATTTCGGAAACCCCGTAGCCGGGGGTCAAGGAGGCGACGTTTGGCGTAATGGCAATATGTCTTCTCCCATGTATGGCACGTATGCTGCCCAAGCATACCTCAAAAACAGTTCTCCGCTAACTTATGTTCGACTTTTAGGAGTTGAAGACCCCAATGAGAGTACTTCCGGCGGAGCCGGAGCGGCCGGTTGGAAAGAATCAATGGATACTGCCGGAACCGCCGGCGGTGGAGCGATGGGCTTGGTCCTCTTTAATTCTGGCTCGACAGGTTTACTCCACCAGGACAACGGCGAAATTCGTCTTACGGGCGCCCTCGCAGCAGTCATTTATGTAGAAGATGCCAATACGATGCTTCGGTTGAGCGGTACGTGTTTGGCAGTCACGGGCACTTCTGGGGGGCCCAAGAATGGCCTCGGCTCTCAGCTTATTGTTAGAAATAGCGGCGGCTCAAGGGAATATGTTGTCGCCATCACGGCTGAAGACGGCTCATCTAAAAACATCACCAGTTCATTCAACTTTACAACCGACAGCTCAAAATATATTCGGAAGGTTCTCAACACCAATCCTCAACTGACCAATGGTACAATAACTGATGCCAGCGCTCAGAAGGGTTATTGGCTTGGCGAAACTTTCGATCGATCTGTTGCTACCCATATTACCTCTAGTGATTCATTTGCCTCCTTGGTGTGGCTATATAGGGACGCCGGCGGCACGGCAGCCGATGGAGGCAATCACAAGAATGCGATGGTCGCTGGGCAGACCCCCTGGGTAATTGCAAACGACCCCGTTCAGGGCATTGCCGATGTTTCGACCAATTGGAACCCGAAAGATCGTCAAAAGCTTTTCAAGTTCCACGCCCTTACCCCCGGCGACTGGTCCAACCGTAATATGAAAGTTTCTATTGCGAATATCAAGGCGCCTCAAAATGATTCTACCCCCTACGGCACATTTTCCGTCATTGTACGCCAACTGGGTGATAGTGATAACGTTGTACAGGTTTTGGAACGATATGATAATTGTGATCTGAATCCGAATTCATTAAACTACGTCGCTCGCAAGGTCGGTGATGAGAATATTGTTTGGGACAATGCAAAGCGTCGCTATAATGTGCAGGATGGCAACTGGCCCAGCCGGTCCAACCTCATTCGGATTGAGATGAACACGGATGTTGATGCCGGCCTTACGGACGGTGGTCTCCTTCCCTTCGGAATGCGCGGAATGATTACCTATGCAGACTTGATTACCACCGGCACCGAAGCCGGCGCCGACGGCGGCCGGCTGAAGGCCCGCGCGTGGCTCACTGGCTCGGCCTGGGGCGCGCCCACCTACATCGGCGGCGCCGCGGCAGCACACCCTCGCGGATCAGGCAAATCGGCTGGCGATGACCTTACCCTTCTTTGGATGTACGACAGTGGCTCCACCACTGCCGGCGCTGACACCTATCTGCGTGCGAAGGTAATTACGCCCAACCCCTCTCTCCGGGTCAGCGCCTCTGACGGCGACTTGGGCAACCCTACGGATGCTTATTTTGGATACCAGACAGGCCGCTCGAACACGTCAACGCGCTTTGATCCGTCTAACGCCGATCTTCTGCGCCCGCGTGGTGGCATGCTTAACACTTTCTCCTCCGGTAGTTGGATGAAGGAAACTACGGTATTCACCCTTGACGATCTGAGAGAAGGAGCCAACGACGCTGTTTGGTGGGAGTCAGGCTCTCACGCGGCTGGTAAATCCCTCACGGTCATCAGCGGCGCCGTTAGCGGCGTCCTTGATGCAGGCTATGATCGCTTTACGATGCCGATGTACGGCGGGTTTAGTGGTCTAGACATTAAAGAGATGGATCCTTTCCGTAACACTCTTCTTCTTAACGGAACTCCGCGCACCAATTATGCATTCGCTTCAGTGAAGCGAGCGATCGACAGCATTGCTGAACCGGAAGTGGTGGATATTGATCTCGCACTTGTTCCGGGCGTTACCAATGAAGGTCTCACAAACCACTTAATTAATGTTTGTGAAGATCGAGCTGATGCTCTGGCGATTATTGATCTGCCCGGCGGATTTGTTCCCCGCGCGGAATCCACCTCGGAGTCTCGAAATGCCACGACGGGGGTTAAGACGACGGTTGATAATTTACGTAACCGCGGCATCAGTACCTCCTATGCTTGTGCGTTCTTCCCTTGGGTCCGCGCTAGAGACGGTATTACTGGTGCGAATGTGTTCATGCCCCCCTCTGTGGCGGCGCTCGGCACATTCTCTAGCTCACAGCGCAAGACGGCGCCGTGGTTTGCCCCAGCTGGGTTCAACCGAGGCGGGTTAACAGAAGGAGCAGCCGGAATCCCAGTAGTTGGAGTTTCGCAGCAGCTTAGTAAGGCAGATAGAGACAAGCTCTACGCGGCCAATATTAATCCGATCGCTAAGTTCCCCGCTGAAGGGATCGTAGTATTCGGTCAGAAGACATTACAGGTGACTCCTTCTGCTCTCGATAGAATCAACGTTCGTAGAATGTTGCTCTTCGTGAAGAAGAAAATCGCCCGGGTTTCGACCCAGGTCTTGTTTGATCCCAACGTTGAAGTAACGTGGAATCGATTCAAGTCCCTTGCGCGCCCAATTTTGGATGGAGTCAAAGATAACTTTGGCCTCAGTGAGTACAGATTGGTGCTGGATAGCTCGACGACGACCCCTGAGTTAGTTGATAGAAACATAATGTATGCACAGATATTTTTGAAGCCCACTCGCGCCATTGAATTCATTGCAATTGATTTCAATGTTCAGCGAACTGGTGCGGCATTTGATGATTAAAATATATTAATTATTGTGGGCGCCTTTTGGCGCCCACACTATTTAATTTAGACAAGGAGACAGAGAATATGCCATTTTGGACACTACCATCATCTGAGCCGAAAAGAGCACATCGGTTTATATTCAGCTTAGACAATCTTAGTAATGAGGGGGGCTACGCTGAGTACTTGGTTAAGTCGGTTACCAAACCCACTATGACCCTTTCGGAAACCCCGCATAAGTTTTTGGGAAATACGTATTATTACCCCGGAACGATGACGTGGGAGCCCATAACAGCAGTTATTATTAACTCTGTCGCCCCCGATGCCAATGAAACCTTCTATGCGGCTATGGTTAATTCTGGTTATGTTCTCCCCAACAATAATGCCTTCCAACGTCCAGTCGTAGGCACGCAGGCGGCCGGCTACCCCGGTACCCCCAACAAGTCCGATGCCCGTGCAACTGTCGGGGACGTACGATTCTCTGAGCTTAATGGCCAAGGGCTGATCGTCGGGGAGTGGGTTTTACAGAACGCCTTCTTTACCAGCGTTAACTTTGGTAATTTGGATTATGACACTGATGATTTGTTGACCGTTGAGGTTGGCATTCGCTATGATTGGGCTGCTTACCACACCGGTGACCGGTCAGCGATGAAGTACGGCGTCGTCGACCAGACGGGCCCCGGCGACTTCTCGACTCCGCGTTCAACGCCAACGGTAACGCCGTGATTGGAACTTTAGAAGGTTAGTGAATTTCAGCGCCAAGCCAGAAAAAATATTAAATTTTATTAAAATTTGATGGCTATTGTTGTATGATCTTCTTAGAAAGAAGGTAATCTATGTCTGAGCGACGAAATAATGCGGATCGCGTCGGGGCCCCCCACCCGGATGCTGAAGCACCCCCCATAGCTACAACCCCCACTAAGCAAACTAATAACGAGTTTTTGTCGTTTGTGGCGCCCACGGAGTTTATTGATTTACCCAGCGCTGGTACGCTTTACCCCGAAGGACACACCTTAGCCGGGGTGGCGCAAATAGAAATTCGTCATATGACGGCTAAAGAGGAAGATATTCTCACCTCTGAGAGTTTAATTCGAAAGGGTGTCGCTATCGACCGCCTTCTCTCTTCACTTCTAGTGGATAAGACGGTGAAGCTGGACCAAATGTTGGTGGGCGACAAAAACGCTCTCCTTGTGGGAGCACGGGTTACAGGGTTTGGCTCAGAATATAAGACAAATGTAACGTGTCCTCTCTGTGATACCACCGAGGAGAACACATTTGACCTCGATTTGATTGAGAACACCACTGCTTCGGAAATTCCGGAAGGCGTGACCGCAACAGGTCATCATACGTATTGTTTAACATTACCGCTGACTAATGTAGAAGTTGAGTTGAAGATGATGACTTCGGGCGATGAACGCAAATTCCTTGAAACCACTCAGCGAAAAAAGAGGTCCAAGCAGCCCGCGTCGATGTCTACCGACATGCTTAAAACAATTGTTGTTGCTGTTGGTGGGCGCCGAGAAAAGCCGGTTATCGCTCAGTTCATTAATCAAATGCCTGTTAAAGATTCGCGTCACCTTCGTACCGTATATGAGCAGATTGTTCCAAATATTGATTTAACGCAAGATTATTTCTGCGATGCCTGCGGGTACGAGGGGAGGATTGATGTGCCTTTGACGGCCGAGTTCTTTTGGCCTAAGTCCTGAGTACCAAGAGGGCGTCTACGAGGAGATCTTTAATCTCAAGCACCACGGCGGGTGGTCTTTCTTTGAAGCCTACAACCTGCCCATCCAACTCCGCAGATGGTTTGTTCGACGACTCGTTCAAGAGTTTGAAAAACAAAATGAGGAGATGGAAAAAGCCACTAAAGAAACAAATGCGTCCTCGCAACGTTTCGGAGGCTAAAATAGAAAATAAAAGCCAAGGGTTATCTCTTGGCTTTTTTTCTTTCAAACTAATTATTTAGTATTACCGAGGGTGTATTATGCAAGAGCTAGTTCCCACAGAAATTAATCTAAATGCTGCTAATAAACTTGATGAGAGTTTTTTGGTTACTTTTGCTCGTTTGGCCAAGGGGTTATTGAAGGGCCTCTTTACCGATGCGCCCACCCCAGTCAAGATCAAAGGAACCGCCTCCCAAGTAAATGCCTTTACTCGCGCTATCGAGAAAGAGAAGAAATATATGGATGCCTACATCAAGTACGGTCTTAATGACCAGCGTACGTTGAGCAACCGCCATCTCTTAAATCGTGCCGTTGAGTCATTCGAGAAAGAAACGGGTATGCGGTGGCCCTTTACCGGATAACGGAGTGTAAACCGTGACCGATCCCGTAGAAATTTCAGCTGCCTCTATTAAGGCATTAGAAAAAGCCATCAGTGCTGGCTTTAAGAGTGCTCAGGCCGCAGCCAAGAGCGGCGATCTTGAGGGCCTCGATGCGGCGCTGAAGCGCGCCAAGTCCACCTTATCAGACGCCAATATTGCATTCGAGGCGACCGAGAAGCGCACCGCGCGGCTAGCTGAGAAGCTGGAAGAGTTACGCGACCAAAGCGCAGACCTGGCGGATGTCCAGGAAGCCGAAAACAAACTCATAGAGAGTAAAAATGCTCTCTTGCAAGTTGAATTTAAGCAACGGCACGCGAAGCTTAAGCAGGCCGAGAGGGAAGTCGACCTCCTGAAAAAGAAGCTGGAGGTTGACGGTAAACTTTCGGCTGAGGACAAAGAAAGCCTGATCCGCGAGCAGAATAGAGTAAAAGCGCTGAACCAGTGGATCAAGAAAGAAGACGAGAAGCTTAAAAAACTAGAAGCCGAACGAGAGTCACTGCAGAAACTTCAAAAGAATCAAACAGCTCTTAACGACACTGGTAAAGAGTTCGGAAAAACAATTGTAGGCACCAATGGCCATCTTATGGCACTTGCCAAAAATATGGCCGCGGTTGAAGACCCCGTAAGTTTTATTAGCGCCGGCTTCAAACAAGCGACATCAAGAGCCCAGCTGTGGATGAGCGCCGGCACCAAGTTGCTGGAAATGACTTTAGCCTATACGAAGGCTGTGATATCATTTAATAAAGAGATTGAAGGCTCTGCAGCTGCATTCGCCAAAGCCACGGGCGCAGGACGTCAATATGATGCCTCGATTATTGAGGGATCCCGAGACCTACTAGATTATGGCGTAACCAGCGAAGAGTTGCGCACCTCGATGCAGGCCTTGTACACTGATTTCAGTGCTTTTACTACCTTAAACCAGCAAGAACATAAGACTCTTCGCGACACCACGGCGCTGCTGGGAGAAATTGGCGTTGATGCCGGCACGACGGCCAAAATATTAGATACGGCGACCAAATCGCTGGGGATGAATGTCCCGCAAGCCAACCAGTTAATGCTTGACATAGCCGCTACGGCCCAACAACTGGGACGTCCCGCTTCGATGGTGGCCCAAGATTTTGCCACAGCGTCGAAGAAGCTAGCGTTTTATGGCGACCGTATTGGAAGCGTTTTCACTGACCTTGAAAAGCAAGCGAAGGGCACCGGCCTTGGAATAGATGAGTTGCTTGGCGTCGCAGCCCAGTTCGACACATTCGAAGGCGCCGCCAAGTCTGTTGGGCGATTGAATGCCATTTTGGGTGGCCCCTATCTTAATTCTATTGATATGGTCAATATGAATGAGGCCGAACGTGTCGAGGCCCTCAAACGCACGATGGAAGCCACTGGGATGCAAATGGACCAACTCGGCAAGTACGAGCAGATGTCCATTGCTGATGCGCTGGGGACTGATGTGGAGACAGCCCGACGGATGTTGGGCAATGTTACTGCTGATATGCAACTGCAGGCGATTACTCAAGAAGAGTTAGCTGCGACTGCCAAGGCCGCACAATCTATTGGTGAGAAACTTAAGATTGCATTCCAAAAACTGCTCGTTGCTTCGAAGCCATTGATTGATGCATTCATTTGGATGGTGGGAGTACTTAGCAGCATTACTGGCGCAATTGGAAAAGTAATGAATATGGGCAATGGCCTCGTCGGCGTAATTGTCATGATGACCACAGCGGTCGCCGGCGCAGTTATGGTGTGGCATGGGTTCAACGTGGCAATGGCCATGGCCCGAACCGCCGGCGCCGCCGCCGCCGCCTCGGAGACCACCCTCGGCGCGATGATCAGAGCAACCTCCGCGGCTAGGTCAATGAGTATCCGAACCGAGCTAGCAGCTCTGGCGGTCAAGGCGAAGAAGCTCGCAATGGACGCGCTCGTGGCCGTGATGGAGAAGCTTGAGATTAACAGGGGTTATCAGCTGAATATGTACAAGAAAAAAAGTATCTTGTATGGACTTAAGTTGATTGCTGTAAAGATTAAAGACAATGTTGTTGGGTGGGCCAGCGTTGCCCTCGACAAGGCTAGGCTGATAGGCCGCGGTTTAGTCTCCGCCGCTCAGTGGGCATATGCGTGGGCGACGGGAGCGGCCACGACCGCCACGATGAGAGAGAACATTCAGGGGGGTATTGGCGCCGCAAAAGATGTAGCCCGCGCTGCCAGCAGGTTGGTCCTCGCCGCTGCAACGGGAGTGGCCTCAGCCGCTCAGTGGGCCCTTAATGTTGCGATGAGCGCCAACCCCATCGGCCTCGTTGTCATAGCGATCGCCCTTCTTGTGGGTGGCCTTATCCTTATGGTCAAGGGCCTTATGAGTGGGTCTAAATGGGCCAAGCTAGCTGGGGTAGCTTTAATGTTCATTCTGGGCCCGCTCGGCCTGATTATTGGTGGAATTGTAATCGCCGTGATGGTGTTTAAGAAATTCAAAAAACAAATCCTGAGTGTTCTCAAAGTGGCCCTCTTCCCGTTGATTCTTTATGTCAAAATGGTTGTGTGGTACTTCAAGCTGTTGTGGAAGGTAACAAAAATTGTAGCAAAGGGTGTCCTTAAGGTCTTTAAAGTATTGGCCATAGCACTTTTGGCAATTAATCCTATCGGGTGGTTGATAATCTCCTTTATGCTTGTCTGGAAGTTTGCAAAGAAGTTTAAGACTGGCTTGATTAAGATTTTCAAAGTCTTAGCATTCGCTTTGTTGATGAGCAACCCCATTGGGTGGATGATTGTAGGGTTTATGCTTGTTTGGAAGTTTGCGCAGAAGTTTAAGGATGGTTTGATTAAGATCTTTAAAGTCTTAGCATTCGCTTTGTTGGTGAGCAACCCCATCGGCTGGATAATATTAAGTTTTATGCTTGTTTGGAAGTTTGTGCAGAAGTTTAAGGATGGTTTTATTAAGATCTTTAAAGCTATTGGAAAGGCAATTAAGCTAGCTCTGCTGATCCCCCTTCTTCCTGTGATCCTCGCTGTGAAGCTGCTAATATTCGGATTTAAACTTTTATGGAAGGTGCTTAAGCCTATCTTCAAGGTGCTTTTGCTCCCCTTCAAGGTGCTAGGAAAGATTATTGGGTTTGTGGTGGGTCTCATCGAAAAATTCTGGAGCTGGTTTGGCTCCAGCGCCAAACCAGAAAAGGCGAGTAAGAAGGTGGGCCTCGTCGGGTCGGCCTTTAAATCACTGACGGCACCAATTAAATTTGTGTGGAAGATTCTTAAGGGAATCTTTGGGTTCATCGGAAAAGTCTTTGGGGCCCTCCTGAAGCCTTTCAAGATGATTGGCGGTGCAATTAAGAAGGTCGGAGGCGCCGCTCTAAAGGTTGCAGGCGCCCCCTTCAAACTGCTCGGAGGTGCCATAAAAGGCATCGGAAAAGTTGCTGCTGCTCCCTTTAAGCTGCTCGGGAAAGGAATAAGTGGGGTAGGCAAAATGGCCGGCAAGCTCAAAGGCGCCCTAGGGAAGGGTTGGAAAAAAGTAATGAAAGGCCCCGGGAATTTTCTCAAGGGCCTTACAGGAAAAGCTAAGAAAGCCTTCGGCAAACTTAAAGGACTCGCCGGATCCGCCAAAGCTTCGCTCAGCAAGGGCTGGGGTAAAGTGAAAGGACTCTTTGGGTTTGGAGGGAAATCTTCTAAAGCTGCGTCTGCGGGCGCCAAAGCCCCAGCACCAGAAAAGAAGCAGTTAGGGGGCCTCATTGGCGGCGGGTTGCTTAAGAGCGGCGTAGCCGGGTTCGGCAAGATGATGGGGGCATCCCCCCTTATGAAGATAATAGCTGCGATGCGTGCTAAGATGGGCGGCTTCGGCGGCGCCGCAACGCTTATGGGTGAGGGTGGTCCAGAGTTGGCTCAGATGCCACAGGGCACGCGTGTAAGCCGCGCCAACCAGACCACAGGACTGACCGCCGCTATCAAGGCTCTCACGGCCAAACTGGATGCAATCCAGCCCGGGGGTACTCCCGGCGAAGGCGGTGCTCCTGGGATGCCAAGTCAGTTTGTTCTCAAGATTGGTCAAGAACAGTTTAATGCGACAGTGGTTAAGGCACTTGATTCCCCTGAAGCGAAGAAGAAAATATCACCGGTGGCCCGGTAAAGGAAAATAAATTATGCCAGAAGTATCATTTTATCCATCAGAAGGAAATCCTAATTTTAAAATAAAAATTAAGCACGTCCCTACCGGCGAAGAAGTAGAGTTTATTGCGTGGGTAACTGATTTTAGTGACAACTTTACATCGCAATGGAACACTACCCCCGTCTATGGGCGCATGGATGATCTCGCTACATTTCGACGAACCGGCCGGAAGATCTCGTTGGCCTTTGATGTGGTGGCGCAGGACGCGGCGGGGGCTTTGGCCAACAACGCCAAGTTGGATAAACTCAGTACTTTCTTATATCCCGTTTATGAGAGCGCTGCCAGGAGCGCTTCTAACACCCTAGCAGCCGCCCCGTTGCTGCAGATGTCGTGGACTAATCTGATACAGGATAAATCGACGGGTGAGGGGCTCTTGGGATATCTTGCAGGGTTTACTTATAAGCCCGTCATTGACCACGGAATGTTTGTGGGGGGCACTGAGAGCCCAGGTTTATACTTTCAAAATTTAACTGTTAGTTTAGAGTTTACCGTGATACACTCACATCTAACAGGGTGGAACAATAAACAGTTTGGCGGCGATAAACTTAAAACTGCTACTCCGGGTTTTGCTCACGGAGCCCCGGGACAAACAGCTCCCTCCACTTCACGCTTTTTGCGCGCAGCGGACGGGGCCCCGACAAGCCCAGGCACCAACAGCGCCCAGGACGCAAATCGAGGCGCCAACGAAGAGCAGGTTCTGGGGGGCGCCCCGGGGATGAGCGGTCTACGTGATTATGCAGCAGCTACGCCACTAGGTAGACTTTTATTTGGAGAATAATGAATTATGGCATCGCGTTATGAAGACACAGTAATTTTTAAAGACGAGTTGGAAATCTATAGAAACTTGATGGAGGACCGCGGTGTGCCGTTTATCCGCCATTACGCAACGCCCCAACTTCGGTATCCCTCGGTATCCCAATTGGTAAATTTGACGCGTCTTGAGCACATCTGGAAAACGGGCGATCGATATTATAAACTTGCTTCTAAATACTATGGCCGACCAGAACTTTGGTGGGTCATAGCACATTTCAACCAAAAGCCCACCGAGGCCCAAGTTGGAATTGGAGAGATAATTTATATTCCTCTTCCCCTAGAAAAAATATTGCTATATTATAAAGGATAAAGATGGCTGACGAGACACCAGAAGTACCCGCGGGAGAACCGGGCGATGGCGAAGCCGGCGGCGAAGCTAAAGAAATAGAAGCCCTAAAGATTTTTAGGGAGCAGTGCTATCTTATTGAGAATATTAAGGATGTGGCCGCAAAACACGCCGACGCCCAGTATAGTCAAGTTATTAAGGTCGGCGGCCCGGTGGGGAACGCCGTATCACAAATTAATCATGGAGTAGGAAACCAAGCCAATGCCGCCGCCAAGGCGATTCTAGAATTGTGTCCTGACATTTATGCGCTCCTAACTCCTTATGTTAAGATTAGCCGCGTGGTCTATGGAGACGGTGACCCAGCAGAGATTCTTCCGGGAGCGGCCGGAGAACAGGAAATCCCTTTTCGCGCTTATACCGACAGAGGTGACATCAGCAGTATGACAAATGGAACTTTTGGGCGCCTCCCGGGCGCGGGCCTCAAATCTTTTAGTTGGGGCCTTGAAGGAATGCAACCGGGGGATGTAGATAATAACATTACTGCCAAGCTCGTGCTGCATTTCCAGAGCCTTTACGATCTCTTTCGTTATAATATGAAAGACGGCAAAGCCCAGGCGGGTATAGAAGGGCAAGCAGGATACTTGGATTTAATTATTGGTGCTGGTACCTCTCTCAAGGTGAAGGGCACCGACACCACCAAATCTCCAGATCAAAAGAGCGGCACTTCTGGCGGCGCGTGTGTGGGAACCGACGGAGACAAATACGATGGCGTTCGATTTAGGATTAAAGCCGTCGCCGGGTGGTCCACCCCACCGAATTTTACCAGTCTCCACATTCCTGGGTATACCAACAAGCAACTTAAAGATATGGAACGTGCTTTAGAGAAGAGTCGTACTACCTTGTTTCTCCAGATTGAATCTCACGCCATTAACTTTTTAGAAGACGGCTCCGTCGAATTGTCCATTGATTATCGCGCGGCCTTGTCGGGTATTATGACGGCTCCCAATGCCGATATTTTTGGACCCAAGAGCGAGAATGCGGCTGCCATTAAGGCAGTCAACAACGCCCTACGAGGGGACGTGACCGCCGAGGGCAAAGCTGCATTGGAAAAGCATGCCGACCAGTTGGGACTGTCGGAGGGGCAGATCGAGAAGCTCACCGATCCCAAGACGTCGGTGAAGAAAAAGAACAAGATGAAGACGAAGTTGTTAGACTCTGTTAAGGAATCCGAAGAGGGCGATCGCCTTGAAAAACACGAGCGCTTTCTCAACGGGCTCTACGAGAGTGGGAAAATCTACAGAATCAACCTGGACAAGGGGGACTTGCGTACAGACACATGGGACTCCCTCTCAACAGCAGGACGCGTACGCCGCGCAATAGAAACGGATGAAGGCTTCGACCCGGAGAAGGAGAAGGACGTAGAAAGTGATGATGCCTCGTATGAAGCCGCCGGCGACGAGAGAGCCGCAGGCAAAGCGAATGATAAGAACGAAAAGCGCGCCGCCAAAAATAAAGTTAAATCAATTTCTTATTTCTATTTGGGGGACCTCCTTGATAATATTTTGAGCCAACTTACGGATGTCGATTTTGAATTCATGTTAACCGATGTGGAAGTAGTTGATCCCTTAGTATACTTTCGCAGTGTACGAACCGCAGAAGGTGATTGTCCCGGGGACCCCTCGGTAATTAAAGGGTTAGAGGGGGTAGACCCTTTCCGCTTTAAAAAGGATTTGGGCATTACCACGCAAATAAATATCGGGCAGATCCCCATTTCTTTAAAAGTTTTCCAACAGTGGTTCCTTAATAATGTTATTAAGAAAAATCGCGACCATTATTTCCTTCTTCAGTTTATTAAAGACATTTGTGCAGGGCTCATCACCCGAGCGTATAGCTCTGAATGTTTTGGGAAGTCAATGCAATTCCGTCTCACCTTCAACACTGTTCCTTTTGACCTTTCGCGTACGGGGGGAGGGCCCGGCAAGAAGACCAACGTGGATGCCGTAGCCAAGCGAAAATTTGCGGCTCAAGGAGGGGCTCTCCTGGCGAAAGACATTGTGCCTGCCTCGGTTCTCTACTGTGTTGACTCCAAACCCAATGCAATGCCCGATGATGAAGCGAAAATTAAAAAGGGTGTCTATCCTTATTACTTTGGCGCGTCGTGTGGGCTTTTAAAAACTATTAAGTTTTCTAAATATGATGCTCCCCACTTGCGCGTGGCACGTGTGGCACGTAAAGGCGTCTTGGGCGCAGAACAGTTGCGAGAAATGTATCAAGTGGATATGGATATGGTGGGCAACACACTTCACAAAAACGGCAATTTGATTTATTTTGATCCTATTAATATTGGAGGTACCGAGAGCCAAAATGTGGCACGTACTCTGGGGCTAGCGGGGTATTTTCGGGTGACGAAGGTAAATCATACGATTAGCGAAACAGGGTTCGATACACAGCTGGCAGCCTACCAGGAAGGAATTGCGTTTGATGACCAGAGTCTAGGCAAAGTGACAAAATTCGAAGGCGACGCCGACTCAGCAGTTCAAGAGCTACTCGATCTTCAAGCTCCCCCCCCACCGGCTCCCGACGCCCCAGATACGGCGAGGTAAAAGATTATGCCGAAGAGAGAACGAGGACAAATTTTTAACTACCCCGCCGCTGACGTGGAAAGCCCTCAAGGGAGGAATAACCTTGGCAGCATGGGAATGTATTATTGGCGCAACCTCTATAAATTAGATTATGTTCAGACCTATCAGGGAGGACGCCCCCTTATCACTGATGATGATAGCTCCACCGACGTTCTCACCAGCGTATACAGCGAGGATGATCAAATTCCCAAACCCCTTGATACCTGGTACGATAAAAATTTATTTGGCCGGATAGATCGTGATCAGAATACTGTTATCTTAAAGGAGAATCGTCTTACCGCGCTTAGAACTGCTACTCGTCCTAACTTATACGCGGCCGACTTTGTGGTGGATGCCTTTGAGAGGTTTGTAAAACATATGAACGACGCACGCGATACCGGTCGTCTAGATCCTACTGGCAATCCAGCTATTATCAAGATGAGCGGCCGTGCCGCGTATACGAGCCCTGTCACCAAATATAATGAATTTCAACAGACTCTAGTTGGCGCCTATATAGATGAATTCACGGAAGCGCAGCAGCAGCGCGTCACCGATTTTGCCTCCTTTGTGAAAGACTACTTGTGGTATATCAAGCGGGTCGCCCCTAACCGCGGGTTTACTAAAGGAAGCTATCTATTGTCAAATACTGTGAGCCCACTCATCTCGGGGCTTTCCATTGCCATTTCTGAAGCTGACGCGTCAAGGGACGGACCCAAGGCCGCAGGGTTCCTGCGGGATCCTAATTTTTCCTTTTACGTCCGCGCCGCTAAAAAGTTTGGATTTATCGTTAACAAGAATATGCCTTGGGTCTTAACGGCTGATTTGTTTTCACCGGCAGCCACCATTTATTTCATTTCATATAGCACTGTTACTGGCGCTGACGTGACAGAAAAAAACTTTTTTGACACTTACTATCGCCCTTGTTATATGAATGATATTTTGGATATCTATTATACCTTGACTTATGCTTACGAGCAGACGCGCCGAGCGTGGCCGTTTTATCAAACCCGTCAAGAACTCTGTGCGGGCGACATTCATACGCGAACGAAAGTGCAAACCATGCAACGTCCCATTGCGACACAAGAAATAGCCGACGCCGCCCTCACCCCCTATCACCTTATTAATATTTATATCGACATGCGTCAGATTGAAAGTCACAACTCGGTGAAAAACATTGAAAGCGTGAAACGACGCGCTTACGAACTATATAAATATCGACCCAACTCGCAACTTACGGGCTACGAGACGGTGGGAAAATATGTAAATTCTATTTTTAGAGAATATGTATATCCCGTGTCGTATGAGTCCCTGGTTTACCCAAGCAGTATTAAGCTGGACGTGAAAAAGACAGGCGCCCCGAAAGATACTGGCGTAAGTGCGCTTTTATCTGTTGACAATGTGAAACCTGTAGCGTATAATAGTGGAGACTATTAGAAGAGACAGGAGGACACGTGCTTTTTCAGGTGTTGGATTACAAGGGAAATTGCCCCGGCTATTTTAGCGAGAACAGTATTCATTTTGATAAGACGGCCCCGAACGTGGGCCAAACATGGGATATCTCCCAAGAATTGTTGGGGAAAGATATTGAACTGGCTCGGATTTACGCCGAGGGGCAGACTCTCTCTGAGGTGTGTCCCCCCGAACACGCGGCCGAATGGGCTCATATCCGCACTAAACTTAAAAAATATTTTAAGGCGCTGCAGACAGCAAAGATATCCACAGCCGATAATTGTTTTTTTGATCTGATCCCGGATCGCTTTTTATATGAATTTCTGCAAATGAAAAATACTATCACGGAGCACGTTTTTGCCCACCACGAGCGACCGGAGAACTATGAATTTATGGCAGACTTAGTGCAGCTGCTAGAAAAGCTGCGCCACCAAAGTTTAAACATTGATCTTGAGTCGATTAGGCACCTGATGCGGGCTGTACGCGGCCAAAATTTTATGCGCACGATGCAGAGTTGCAAGCGCGTCGTTGATTATAATCCGTGGGGGACAATCACGGGTCGTCTCGCGACTAACCCTAATAGTTTTCCCATCTTAACACTGGGAAAGGAATTTCGCGATTGTTTGAGACCCCACAACGATTGGTTTATTGAGTTAGATTTTAATGCTGCGGAGCTACGCACACTTCTGGCCCTCTCAGGACGCACCCAGCCCGCCATTGATATCCACGAATGGAATGTCAAGAACGTTTTTAATAATAAGATGACGCGCGAGGAAGCCAAGACCAAAACCTTCGCGTGGTTGTATTCTAATAGGAAAAACAAGACTTTAGAGCAGATTTATGATAAAAAGGCGACCATGAATAAGTATTGGGACGGCCAGGATATCAAAACAGAATTCAATCGGACAATAAAAGGGGTTGACAAACACCGCGCATTGAATTATATTATACAGAGTTCGACAATTGATATGGTCCACGAACAGGCCATCAAGATCGACAAGCTTTTAGACAAAATGAAAAGTAAAATTGCATTTATGATTCACGACGCAGTTATTATCGATTTATGCGAGGATGATCGTTATGAACTTCCGGATCTTCTAGAAACTTTTTCACAGACCCGCTTCGGGAAATTTAAAGTAAATATAACCGCAGGCCAAAGCCTAGGAAGTATGAAAGGATTGAAATTATGACAATGAAAAGACACGAGAAACTCGTTAGAGACAAGATACCACAGATTATTGAAGCGGCGGGTAAGAACTGCCGTTATCGTATCTGCGACGGGGATGAGTTCCGCGATTCTCTCTTCAATAAACTGGTGGAGGAGGTTGGAGAGCTTATTGCTGACCCTTGTACGGAGGAGTTGGCTGATATTTATGAGGTACTAGAGGCCATCTCGGCTGAGTTTAAGCTGAGTTCTGCTTATGCCGATCAAATTGCTAAGCGCGTCACTAAGGGCGCCTTCGAGCATAAGATCATTCTGGAGTGGGTCGAAGAATGAACATCATTGGTCTGGGAAAAGCGGGGTGTAACATTGCCCGGGCGTTTTCTAAGTTCCCTCAATATAATTGTGTGGGAATCGATGTGGACCCCACCAGTGATATTGTTATTAAGAAGAAATCTTCTCACGAGGAGTACGACGCGAAGTTTCCCAACTTGACCCGACGGTTTCCGATAGAAGAGGGCGAAGGAATCTTATTAATCGTGTGTGGCGCTGGGACTATCTCCGGCGGTGTCTTGCGTTTACTCGAACAACTCAAGAGCCGGAAAGAAGACATTTCTGTACTCTATATTAAACCAGACGGCGACCTTTTAAGTGAATTACACCGAACTCAAGAGAGAGTGGTCAGAAACATTCTCCAGGAGTATGCGAGGTCCGGACAACTAGACATGATTTACTTGGTGGAGAACTCTGAGATTGCGAAGGGAATTGGGGAGGTGCCCATCATTGGATACTTCGATGTGCTTAATCAAGGCCTCGTAAATTTGCTTCATATGATTAATGTTTTCCGAAACTCCGAGCCTGTGATGGGCAACTTCGGGGCTCCCACCGAGATCGCCCGCATTTGCACCATCGGCGTTGTGGACCTAGAAAATAATAAAGAAAACTGGTTTTTGGACTTGCAAAATGCGCGGGATGTGGTATACTATTATGGTATCAATGAAGAAGAACTGAGGACGGACGGCACTTTGTTTAAGAAAATTACTGACTTCGTGAAGTCCAAGAGTGACGACAGTATTAACGTTTCATATGGGGTGTATAAAACCACCTATGATCAACAATATTGTTATTGCATTAAGTATTCATCTGTGATACAATTACAACTAGATGGTCAGGATATTGGCTGATCATACTTTAACCCAATGAAAGGAAATAAAATGGGTATTAACTTAGAAAAGATGCGAGCAAAGCTCGCTAACCTCCGGGGCAACGGAAATGAGGATAATAATTTCTGGCGCCCTTCCGATGGCGATCAGACAATTCGGATTGTTCCGACTCCTGATGGCGATCCCTTCAAGGAAATGTGGTTTCACTACAACCTTGGAAACAACGCTGGCTTTTTATGCCCCAAGCGCAACTATAGCGATACGTGCCCCGTGTGCGATTTCGCTTCACAGTTATGGCGTGAGGGTGTAGATAATAATGATGACGATAGCAAGAAGCTTGCTAAGTCACTGTTTGTGCGCCAGCGTTTCTTCTCCCCGGTAATGGTCCGCGGCGAAGAAGAATCTGGTGTTCGCATTTGGGGTTATGGCAAGATGGCGTATGAGAATCTTCTCACGCTGGTCCTTAACCCTGAGTATGGGGATATCACAGATGCTGAGACTGGCACCGACCTTACACTTACCTATGGTAAGCCTCCTGGCGCTTCGTTTCCCCAAACGAAGCTCGTGCCCCGCCGCCGTTCCTCCCCCCTGTGTGAGGACATGACGCCCGATCGTTGCGCGGAACTGTTGGACTCGATTCCCGAGTTTGATGGTCTTTTTGAGAGAAAAACTCCGGAACAAGTTAAGGTTCTTTTGGATCGTTACATCTCCGGAGGCGAGGGATCCAAGGACAAGGAAAAGTACGGCGATTCTTCGGAAGTTAAAACTTCATCCTCAATTGATAAAGCTTTTAATGAGCTTCTTGGCGAAGATCTCTCGGCATGAGGTCGTCAACATCTAAGAAAAAAACAAAAGCTGGAAAGCTTAATATGGGTGAAATGCGGAAGCTTATTAACAAAAAAGCAGGAACAAATGTTGCTCACGATCTTACCAAGGAAAATCCAACTGAGGTAAAAGAGTGGATTCCAACTGGTTCTCGTTGGCTGGACTCTATTGTTTGTAGAGGAAAGCTAGCGGGGATCCCCGTTGGGAAAGTAACAGAAATTGCAGGCTTGGAAGCAACGGGTAAATCCTACATGGCGGCTCAAATAGCTGCTAATGCCCAGAAGATGGGCATAGGAGTGGTTTATTTTGATTCCGAATCAGCAATTGATCCTGATTTCTTACAAAGAACAGGTTGTGATTTATCAAATCTGCTCTATATTCAAGCAACCACGGTTGAATTCGTTTTGGAATCAATTGAAGAATTGATAGGTTCCGGGCAAAAGCTTCTCTTCATTTGGGATAGCTTAGCTCTTACCACAGTCGAAAAAGATTTGGAGGGTGATTATAACCCACAATCTTCAATGGCTGTAAAAGCTAGAATTCTTTCAAAAGGCATGCCAAAGCTCACAGTTCCTTTGGCAAACGCTCAGTGTACATTTTTGGTTCTTAATCAGTTGAGAGCCAATATCACGAGCAATATTGCCGAAGCGATGACAACACCTTTTTTCACTCCCGGCGGAAGAACTATGATTTATACATATTCTCTACGTATATGGCTTACTGGCCGCAAAGCGAAAGCATCTTTCGTTATTGACGAAAAAGGTTTTCGCATCGGTTCAGAAGTCAAAGCAAAGCTTCAGAAGTCTAGATTTGGCACTGAAGGGCGAATGTGTAACTTCAAAATTCTGTGGGGAGCAGATATTGCAGTTCGGGACGAGGAAAGCTGGCTTGATGCCATCAAAGGTTCGAATGCATTGACAAATGCCGGCGCATGGTATACTTTAACAACTAAAAAAGGCAAAGATTTTAAATTTCAGGGAAAGCAGTGGATTGAAAAACTTCAAGATCCTGAATTTAGACAATCTGTTTTTGATATAATGGATGAGGAAATTATTATGAAATTCGATAAGCGCGAGGGGGATGCAAAAGAATTTTACGATTCCGATGGCGAGGGGGAAGCCTAGGGGAAAAAGGGCCCTTCGGGGCCCTTATTTTGGACACGTAGCTCAGTTGGAAGAGCAGCCCATTTATAACGGGTAGATTGTAGGTTCGAGTCCTACCGAGTCCGCAAAGCTCAGGCAGAGCAATAACACAAGAAAACACAAAGGAGAATTATTATGAACAATAATAAAAGTAAAAACCCGTATGAACTTCGGTTCGAAATTTTTCATACTGCTCAGCAACGCGCAGAGCAAAAGCATAATGAGAAACTAGAAGACTATAGGCTAAGTCAAGCCTATCT
>Ga0080013_1001910_pt1 | contig 26052 bp, 26 predicted proteins | sample ETNvirenome_6_85_FD_69236 | JGI IMG/M metagenome (GOLD analysis project Ga0080013, IMG submission 69236) | Marine viral communities from the Pacific Ocean - ETNP_6_85 (SPADES assembly) (version 2) | ecosystem: Environmental > Aquatic > Marine > Oceanic | place: Pacific Ocean | collected 2013-06-19
CATACTGTCGCTAACTATTTTGTTTTGGGCTGTGTAAGTTCGGGAACATCTTATGTTTTCAACATGATTTTTGGAGATTGTGGGCTCAACATTCAACTTTCAGGAGAAGAAAATGCGAAGAATTAACATTCCAGATGTTCGTCGTTGCTGTAAAGGCTCTTAGCTCGTGCGGGTTGCGCCCGCTTTTATTTTTTAAGGAACTAAACAAATGAAGATTACAAAGAATCAACTTAAGAAGATTATCAAAGAAGAGCTATCTGCTATTCTTGGAGAGGACGGTGGCACTGCATCGTGCGAAGATTTGCTCAAGCAGCTTAGGCACGCCGAAGACGAGATGAAGCAACACGATCCTAGAAACTTCGGCGAAATGGCCGGAGGACAGATGCCTATGTATGATGCAGACGCTGCTTACGACAAGGCGGCCGGAAACTATGATAGGGTTAAAGCAGAAATGGTAAAAAATGGCTGTACCAAAGAAGCTGGCGGCCATGCTTTCTCCAGTGACAAAGCCGGCTCACAACAGGCAGCACTGGATGCTTGGCGCCAAGGCCAATAATGAAAATCACAAGAGGATATAGCAAATAATGTCTAACAAAATGGTTTTAACTGAATACTATGCTCTCTGCGATGGAGGGGTCTGTCAAGATCTCCTAACCGAGCAAGAGAAACGAGACATGGCTGCTGGCAACAAGTTTTACATGACTGGTGTCATGCAAAGAGCAAATGCCCGTAATGGCAATGGCCGTATTTATCGTAAGAATACTCTCCAGAGAGAAGTCGAGAACTATCACAAGCTCGTTAAAGAAAGACGAGCACTTGGAGAACTTGACCACCCAGATGACTCAGTTATTAACCTTAGAAATGCATCTCACCTTGTTGTTGATGTTTGGTGGGATGGCGATGATGTAATGGGCAAGGTTTTGGTTCTTGATACTCCCGCGGGCAAAGTTTTACAAGAGCTTGCCAAAGCAGGAGTTACTCTCGGCATCTCTTCCCGCGGACTAGGCTCTGTAAAAGAAGAGAGGGGAGACACAATTGTTGAAGACGACTTCCAACTGATTTGCTTTGATTTCGTTTCAGAGCCATCAACTACTGGCGCATTTATGATGAAAGAGCATAAAGAGCCAAACATTTTTACAAAGGCAGACAAGATTAATCGTTTGCTTAATGACATTTTAAGGAACTAAAATAATGAGTTTTTCAAGTTTTAAAAAAAGCAAACTAATCTTTGAGAATTGGCGAGGCTTTATGAATGAAGCCGAGCTAGGAGCCATCTCTGGCATCGGAGATGAGCCAGAAGAGGAAGAAAAGGAGCAAGCTGCGCCGGCTGCTGAAGCCCCACTCGCGGCGGCACCAGCAGAAGAGGCTCCGGCAGCACCGTCTGGCGGAATGTCTGAACAGGAAGCTGCTCAGTGGATAGCTGGACACATTACCAACTTAATAGCGGCATCCGCTACTGCCGAAAACTTTGAAGAGCCATTAGCAGCGCTCGTCGCACAACTAAACTCGGCAGAAGGCACGGATCCTACAGTCCGAGCAATGTTACATGCCGGAGATAATGACGGAGAACCAACTGACGAGGTAATTTCTGTCAGCATGCCCGAAGGCGGGATCCCATCTTCTAAACTATTTCCAACTCAGGGCGTTATCGATCTGTATAAATCAGCCGGCTTTAATGGTTCAGTCGCTGGCGGACTAAGAGCAGCACTGGGCGGCACATCCGGCGCCCCTCCTGTATTGGCTTGCGGCTCTGGTGACAAATTTTATATTGTTGATGGTCATCACCGATGGTCTGGTGCTCTAGTATATAATACTAACGCTAACATTCCAGCAAATGTTATTAACATGCCACCCGCTCAGGCTCTCTTGGTGAGTCAGCTAGCCATCGCGCAAGAAATAGGCGGTGGTAAAAAACTTCCGTCAGCCGGCACAACTCAGGGCGCTAGCATAATCGGTCCGGGCGCACTAGGGAAGGATGCTGTCGTAGCAGCACTTACAAAGTCAATCGGAAAAGTAATAGATAAAAATGCTAAACAACCATTCATGAATCCGGAGGTTCAAGCAGCTATTAAGGAACTAAATTTTGGAGGCGGCACAGTAGAAGGTGCTATAAACCAAATTGCAGAAAACTGCGCCGCTCTGGCGGAAAGATTTCCCGGCGAAGGGCCAGACAGAACTATAATGCCTCAGTTTGATCCAAAAATCGGCGGGCCGGATTTTAGTGATGTAGAGGCCGAGTTTGCTGGCGGAGAGCTTAATTATAAGGACCCTGTTATACCGCAACTACGAGAACAAAAACTTCGCCAACTTATAAGACGAGTATTAAAAGAGAGCTTGAAAAAAGCCAAGAGATCAAAATGAAAAGAGAAGAATTAAAAAGATTAATAAAGCCCCTCGTTAAAGAGTGTATCACAGAATCACTCATCGAGGAAGGCATACTATCAAGCGTGGTTTCAGAAGTAATGAAAGGCATGGCTCCTACTTTAATGGAATCTGCTCCTGCCCCTGCTCCTGTGCGCACACCTATTCGTGAGAACCCAAGAGCATTACAAGAGGCTCAGGAACGAAGACTACAGCAAGCAAAAGAGAGCAGAAAGCAGCTTCTTGATGCCATTGGAAATGATTCTTATGGTGGTGTAGACTTATTTGAGGGAACATCGCCAGCGCCAGCCCAGCAATCACCAGAAGCGCAAGCCGCAAACCCATTGGGCGGCGTAGCTCCTGGAGATCCAGGAGTAGATATTTCCGGAATTGTTGGATTAGGCGGACATAAATGGAAAGCTTTAATGTAATAGACACTATTTAGTGATAAGAGGAAGATAAAACATGCCACATTTACAAAGATATGCAGTTGGATTGCACAATGTAGGATCCTACCAGTCATCTGGCTGGCCCTACATGACTGGTGCAATTGGTGTCACCGCGGGAACGATTCTTAAAGTTGAATTTCCGATGGTGACGAAATCGATCATGATCACCCCGTCCGGAAGCTTCGAAGAAGGAGGCGCCTCCACGATTAGAGTACATTTTGGACCCAACCGGTCTGGCCCAACTGGTGCCGGCGACGGCGTTGTAAGAACGGGAGATGAAATATACCTAGGACACCATTATCTTACAATGGATAATGTACAAGATGTCATAACCATGAATGTAAAATGCAAAGAGATGTATATACAGTTCGCCGGACCTGGAGACGACCGAGGGTACCAACTTATGGCGGAACTCACAAATATCCCAACTTCTGCTATGTTTGAACTTACTGGTACCGGCGTGACTGAGTTGCAAGGCCCGTATACTTGATGAACAAAGCCATCGTGGATTTAAGCACAGAAAATAGCAGGAGAAAATAATATGCCATCTTTTATGAAAGCAGCACGCACAATTGTGGGCGAACAAGCTGCGCGCTTCGCGACACCATTTCCCGTAGGCGCCGGCGCAGATGGATCTGATGGTGGAATAACTACAAACATTCAGAAGATCAACGGCGAGATTATAACAACTATATTGGTCGACATTCAAGATTTATTGTGTTCTGGTACCGTTAAAGATGTCATAGGAGAGGATGGGGCAGCAGCCGCATACATAGGAAGAATTGTCACAGCAAAGAATGGAATAGTCTATAAAATTGAAATGGCGTGTATTGAGAAACCGGCTGGATCGAATACTAGTTTTGATATTGATTTGGTTTCAAGTACGCATTCTCGTGCAGAAGATGAAACCTACGACGGAGGCGCCGGCTCCGCGGAACTTTCTCTAATCGCAGCAGGCGGAAACTGGCAAATAGGAATGCGCAAACAAAGCGCAGTCGACCTAAACTGGGCTAACTTACCGAGTGACTACCTATACTTAGCCAACGGATCCGGCGCAAACTCCGGCGGCACATACACAGCGGGCAAATTTATTATTAAGTTGTATGGCGCCAACTTCTAAACAGATATCTAATAATTAAGAGGAAACAATGGCTTATAAGAGAAATACTAAGCACGGCAAGAATAGTTATAAAAATTACGACAAACGAGATAGAAATAAAAAAGTTTCAAAAATGTTTGCCCCCAAAAGCAAGCGCCCATCACATGTCACAGTCGTTGCTCGCCCCAACGAGGACTCGATGCGAACCATAAAGCGGTTCCTTAAGAAGTGCAAAAAGGAAAGAATCGTTGAACAAGTCAGAGAAAGACAATATTTCGTGAAGCCCTCCAAGAAGCGAAGATTGGAAGAAAAGAATAGAAAGAGAACAATTCAGAAGCTCCAGCGCGAGCAAGAAAAGCAATTTGACTAGAGAGTGGCGTTTTACGAACGCTGTTACTATTTATTTGTGAATAAAACTTTTTGAAGGATCAAAAACACATGTCTTTATTGGAACAAGCTATAGTTGACGCGCAAGAATTGAAAGAAGCCGCGCTAAAAAGTGCCGAATCGGCAATATTGGAAAAGTATTCTGCTGATATTAGGGAAGCTGTCGACGCTATGCTGGAGCAAGAAGAGGAAGAGGATCCCATGGCAGCCATGATGGGCGGAATGCCCGAAGAAGAGACTTTGCCAGAAGAAGAGATTCCATATGCTGCGGATGCAGAGGTTAAGCTCTGTCCTTGTCCAGATGATGAAGAGGAAATTACAATTTCATTTGATCAGCTTCAAGCCATGGCAGGCGAAATGGGCGACGAAGAAGGCACTCCAGCGCCAGAAGAATCACTAGCGATGGCCATGGGCGCCGAAGAAGAAGAGGAAGCAATTCCCATGATGGAAAGTATTGATCTTGATGAGCTTCTTGCCGAGTGTGGCGAGATGATGCCAGAAGAAGAAGGAGCTATTCTCGCCATGGCGCCAGAAGAAGAAAGTGGCGAAGTTAAGAACATTACCATTAACCTTGAGGAGGTTCTTGACATTGAAGATGTGGCATCAGATATATCCATGGATGCGGCCGACATGAAATCCCCAGTACTGGGCGCCGGCACAGAAGATTTTGAGTTTGATGATGATCTTGATGTTGATCTGGGAAGCCTTGAAGAAATGGTGAGAGAGGCCTTAACTGTCGATCTGTCTAGCAAGCCATCCGGTTGGGATCCCCATCTGGCCCAAGGAGCCCCCACGGCAGTACAAGAATTTGAAGAAGATCTTGATCTGGCAAAGGCAGCGGATACCACAGACGAAGAAGACGAAAATGAAATTAAATTGGCAGAAGCCAAGAAAGCTATTGGAACAAAGGATGCTCAGATCAAAGATCTGAAAGAAAAACTGCAAACGCTTGTAGAATCCAGCACCAAGCTTAAACAAACTTTTATGTTGATGAGGGAGCAGTTTGAAGAAACTAATCTTTCCAACGCAAAATTACTCTATACAAATCGGACATTGAAGAGTACCTCCCTGAATGAGCGACAAAAAAATAGAATTGTCGAATCTATTCAAAGTGCAGACACGATAGAGGAAGCGAAGGTTATTTATGAGACCCTTCAAAGTACAGTGGGAGGGTCGTCTAAATCGACTCCGAAATCACTGAACGAAGCAATCAATAGACCTTCAATAAACATGCCAAGACGAAGAAGGGAGAACTCACAGCGCGAAAGCCTTGTGAAGGATCGTTTCCAAGCATTGGCAGGAATTAAAAAATAAAAATACTAGGAGGTATTAAAAAAATGTCTATTTTAGATAAATTGACCGAAGGAATCGTTGGACGCGATCTTCGGAAGGAGGGCGATGCCCTTCTAAATAAATGGGAAAAGACCGGTCTTCTCGAAGGCATCGATAACGATGCTAATCGTCAAGGCATGGCTCGTCTTCTCGAAAACCAAGCTGCACAGCTTTTGAAAGAAGCTGCGACAACAATGTCAGGCGGCTCTGTGGAAGGCTTCGCTTCTGTTGCTTTCCCACTCGTTCGTCGTGTATTCGGTGGACTTCTCGCTAACGATATCGTCAGCGTTCAACCAATGAGCTTGCCATCTGGTCTGATTTTCTTCTTGGATTTCACATTCGATAGCGCTCGCGTTGGAAATGCATCCGGCGAATCGCTCTATGGCGGAAATGTCGTTGGTGCTGGTTTGACCGGTGGTGTGGATCTGACCATGCCATATGGTGAGCGTAGTTTCTACTCTCTCAATAATGGTTATTCTTCTCCAACGGGGACTCTTACGGCCGACGGCGCCACAGCTGTAGTTGTAGCAACGGGCTACACCACAGATGGCGGAAAGCCTGGCTCTTTTGAGAGTTATGCCTCTGGCTGGAACAAGGATAGTATCCTCCAGTTCGATCCGGATATTCAGAGTGGATCTTCGTTCGGAATTATTTCAGTACCTTGGGCCCCTTTTGATACGGGCTCTCAGCTTAATCAGGATAACTTGATTAGTATTTCTGGTACTGTTGGCAATCACGCCGGCGGCGGATTTCTTAATCAGGTCCGACGATTAACGCGGAAGAACTTCACCTCACAAGCTGATTATATCAGTGATGTCACTCATGACCGCGACAGCCTTTTGTTCACATTTGTTAGTGATGCTGCCGGCGCTACAATACAGGATCCCGGAAATCTTTCTGGTACTCTAGTATTAAATACAGTCTACGACTTTGCCATCACTGACAACTTTGTGCAGGGAACCGGACAGCCTGGTTCTGTTCTTGGTACTACGACATGGGGTCTCGAAAATAACGAGAGTATCCCTGAGATTGATATCAAGGTCGATTCCGTGGCTGTTACTGCCGTCACCAAGAAGCTCAAGGCTAAGTGGACTCCTGAGTTGGGCCAAGACCTCAACGCATACCATAACTTGGATGCAGAGGTTGAGTTGACCTCGATTCTCTCTGAGCAAATTGCTCTTGAGATCGACCGCGAGATCCTTGAGGATCTTGTCAAGGGTTCAACTGCTGGTACATACTACTGGGCTCGTTCACCTGGTCTGTTCGTCAACCGCACAACTGGTGTTGAGGTTGGTGCATCTTCGGCTGCTCCTGACTTCACCGGTACTGTGTCTGAGTGGTACGAGACTCTGGTTGAGACTATCAATGATGTCTCTGCTCAGATTCATCGTAAGACTCTGCGCGGCGGCGCTAACTTCATCGTGGTTTCACCTGAAGTTGCAAACATCCTTGAGTTCACCTCTGGGTTCCGCGCTAGCGTTTCTCTCGATGACGACAAGGGTACTGTTGGTGCTGTTAAGACAGGTGCTATTTCCAAGAAGTGGGATGTCTATGTTGACCCCTATTTCCCACGAAATGTGATCCTCGTTGGCCGTAAGGGTGGATCTTTCCTCGAAAGTGGATATGTCTACGCTCCTTATGTGCCTCTACAAGTCACTCCCACCATCTTTGGTGTCGAAGACTTCGTGCCTCGCAAGGGTGTGATGACTCGGTACGCCAAGAAGATGGTGCGCCCTGATATGTACGGTCTAGTTATCGTCCGTGGAATGGTTGGTGAGGCTGGTGCAACTAGCTAATCCATAGTTGAGATTGACTAACAATCTAACCCGCTCTCTTCGGAGGGCGGGTTTTTTATTTGTTTATTATGACAAAGGATATGGGAGGGACTATTTATAAGTGAATCATAAAGATTCATACCAAGTTATTGCGTGCTTAAAGGCACGGCCGCAATTCAGCGGTGACACGATTATAAATGGAGGGTTTTTAACATGGGAACAAAAAGACTAGGCCTCGCGAGAGTCGAGGCATTGTTAGAGAATTTGAAGAGAGACATCGCATTCGGCGCCGGCACAACATTGTCAGGTGCGGGAATGGGTGTAACTAAATTAGGTGACGGTATTTCCACCAGGCAGCTTCTAACATCCGAATGCGGTATTGTTACTATAGGTGTTGTTGGAACAGAAACAGCAATATCTAAAGGGTACAATATTGATTTACCCACTCCAGCATCTGGGTTATACTACAAAATTATTTTTGTAGGCCCTTCAATTGCTAATAACTTAAACGCGGCCATTACTGTAACATCTAATTCTGACAATAGCTCTACGGCGGCTGACTTAATAGTTGGAGCCGTTTTGGGCAACGGTGACGACGATGGTGCCAATGTAACAGCAGTAGCTGATATAATTACATTTGTACATAATAAAGCAACAGCCGGCGACTTCGCAGAATTAGTCTGTGATGGTACTAACTGGATTCTAAATGCTCGTTATGATGCAGATGGTTCAATTACATTAGGATAATAACTAACACTTATTAAACAATAAAGCTCAAACCCCCTTCCTTTATTGGTTGGGGGTTTTCTTTTTATGGAAACTATTTACTACAAACCACTGGAGGTATTGTGGGTAAGAAAAGAAGAGTGTTGAGAAGTCCAAAGTTTGCTAAACTAAGGACGCATCCAAAGTATGTTGGCCTAGTCGCCGCGAACAAACAAGAAAATGAAGAGCCTGATGAGACTGTCATTGAGGTTATTGAGCAAAAGCCAGAAATCATAGAAGAGCCAGAGATTGTAAAATTAGAGAAACCAAAGCCGGCTCCTAAAAAGAAGGCTGCTCCCAAGACAAAAGCAAAGTCAAAAACAAAAAAGACTACAGCAAAAAAAACAACGAGGAAGAAGAAATGAGTGATTTCGATTTCATAGAGCATTATGGAGATAGTGAAGAAGTAAAAGGAGAAGAGCAACTTGATGAAAATGAAGTTATTTCTTCTCTAAACTGCGCCGTTATCGGCATCGGTGGAGGCGGAGGCAAGATGGCAAAAGCATTTCTTGACATCGGCTTCAACAAAACTTTACTTGTAAATACGACAGCCAAGGACATTCCAGAAGGAGTCGACGAGAAGCATGTTGTGTTGATCCCAGATGCAGATGGAATCGGAAAAGATGTGAATCTTGGTAAAACAATATTTGCAGATAACGGTGCAGTCGTCGAAGACGCTCTGAGAACAAAGCTCGGAAATGTCGACTGGCTATTCGTACTCGCTGGCGGAGGTGGTGGTACTGGTAGTGCTTCTGTGTCCTTACATGGCGTTTTTGAGCGTTATTTGAAGTCAGTCAGCGCTGGAGGCTCTATCGTATATGTTGTCTCACAACCGTCCGCTCAGGAGGCTTTAAACTCAACTATCAGCAAGAATGCCGATTCTCTCTTAAAGGATGTCTCTAAGCACGCTCACATCATTCTAGACAACGAGAGACAAGTGAAGCTGTTGAGAGGCAAGGTGGGCATGCTAGGTATGTTCCCGTTCGCTAATACAGCATTTGCCAAACTGATGGGGCAAGTCCTCAAGCTATCTTCAGAGCAATCATCTATTCAGTCATTTGACTCAAAGGATCTGGAGAGGTGCTTGAACACAAAGAAGAGAATGTTCATCGGCTCTACTATCGTCGCAGATCCAAAAGATCCAAACTTGGGAGCAACAATCTTTCAGAATTGCTTGAAGAGATCTCCCTGTCCTCTTCCTAAAGGAAAGCCATCCACGGGCTCTATGCTCTTGGTAGTAACAGAAGAGATGGCCAGCGATCCAGATATTAGTAAGCACTTGGATGCTGCAATTTCATATGTCGGAGGTAGAACGGATACATTATTTGCTGGCGTGTATGTAAAAGAAAACTTACCAGGATTGGTTGCTATACTAACAATGAATGGCTTAGATTAAAAAATCAAGCCTGCTAACCAGTCATAGTCTGGGGTTTTGTTCTGTGGGGAACTATTTACTTGTGAATAGGAGAACTAATGAATGGCAAGTACAATTACAGCAGGCACACTAAATGTAACTCTGACGGAACGAATTGTTCTGAATGGAAAAGATCAGGGATCTACAAATACATTAAGCATTAGCGGCATAAATGAGGTGTCCAAGAGGATTACTACAGTAACAACCTCAAAGCATGAAATACTTAGTTTCTCTGGTACAATGGGAAAAGGAAACTATATTCTCGCAGATATGAGATATATAAGGTTTACGAATCTCGATGATACAAACCATCTGTTTTTAATCTTTAAGAATGAAGACAATGATGAATTTATAGTGAAGTTGGACAAGGGCCAGTCTTTTATTTATAATAGTGACTTGGCCGGTGGCGATAACGACACCATGGAGGCGTTGACCGCCGGGACTGCCAGTGTCAGCAATGTAGGATACCTTTTGAATGTTTCGGCTCAGGCAGATACAGCTTCCTGTGATTTAGAAGTATTTATAGCAAGCGCATAAGGAGAAATGAATGGCTAAACCAACACTATCCCCAGCTTCTACAACAAGCGCTGTGACCTTAACATCCACCGGTAGTATTGCTGTAACCGGCAATGGCGCCGGAAATCCATCACATTATCCGTTCGGCATTTATGCCGAGGCAGATTCTGTCCTTTATGATGCAAATTTCTCTAAAGGCGCTTCAGATCAAGTTGCCTATACTTATAAGAAGCTAGGCGGCGATGTCCTTGATATAGAGCTTACGCCAGGCAATATATATGCTGCTTACGAAGAGGCAGTTTTGGAATATTCTTACCAAATTAATATCCATCAGGCTAAAAATGTACTTTCAGATCTTCTCGGCATGTCGACTGGCACATTTGACCATGACGGACAAATGACAGGAGGAGACGCTGAAGGGGCTGCTGTTAATCTCTCTTATCCTAAATTTAAGTTCCGATATGCTAAAAGAATAGGAGATGGAGTCTCCGAAGAGGCCGGCGTTGGCGGTATTGCAACTATGTATTCGGCATCGTTTCAGCTTGTCGCAGCCCAGCAGGATTATGACTTGCAATCAATTATCTCATCTGCCGGATCATCCGGCGGGACGGATGCAGCGACAGGAAACACGCCAGATTTCGCTGGCTTGATTGGTAATAAGAAAGTCACAATTCGAAGGGTGTTCTATAGGACGCCGCAGTCTGTGTGGCGTTTTTATGGCTATTATGGTGGCCTAAATGTTGTTGGAAACTTGAATTATTATGGGCAATATGCTGATGATACAACCTTTGAATTGATCCCGGCATGGCACAATAAGCTGCAAGCCATGGCCTATGAAGACCACATGTGGACAAGACTATCTCACTTCTCTTTTGAGCTTTACAACAACAAGCTTAGAATATTCCCCATTCCAAGCGGAGAAACCCCCAAATATATGTGGGTGCAGTTTAATGTTGAGGCTGACGGCTGGACCGAGGATGGCGATAGGAAGTTCGGCGTTGATGGTATCAACAACATGAATGCTTTGCCTTTCGACAACATTCCGTATAAGAATATTAATGCTATAGGAAAGCATTGGATTCGTCGATATGCGTTGGCCCTTACGATGGCCATGTTGTCGCAAGTTCGGGGCAAATTTGGATCCATACCAATTCCAGGAGAGTCAGTAACATTAAATGCTAGTGATCTATCCAGCATGGCAAGCAGCGAAATGCAAACACTTAAGGAAGAATTGAAAACAATACTTGACGAAATGACATACCGAGCCCTTGCAGAGAAAGACGCTGCGATGATGGATGCAACAAATAAAGTTTTGGAAGATGTTCCGCTATTAATTTATCAAGGATAGGAGGTGAGATATGAGTAATGAATGGAACCAGCCATCAGCACCTCCCCCTCCGCTGTTCTTTGGAAAGAAAGAAAGAGATCTTGTTAAGCAGGTTAATGATGAGTTAATCGAAAATGTTATTGGCCAAACTATAGTTTATTATCCAATTGACATAGTGACAACAAATTATCATAGTTTATATGGCGAGGCAATTGAAAAAACATTTCTCCCTCCAGTGAGAGTTTATGCTCTTGTGTCTTGGGGCGGAATAGAAACTACAAACGCTGATGCTATCGGTTTAGACAAGGAGTCATCAATTTCAGTGCATTTTCACAAGAGAAGACTAACCGAAGATCAGGATCTTTATGTTAGAGAGGGTGATTTCGTATTATACGGAGATATATATTATGAGATAATGGCATTGGCCGAGCCGCGTCAGCTTTTTGGCCAATCGGATCATAAGCTTGAAATATCGGCCACATGTAGTAGGGCGAGAGAGGGACTGTTTGATGGGAGTTAAGAGTAAAATATTAGGATTTTCAGGCCCAGCCGCAGCCGGAGCCAGTACTGCTCTTTCTGATGCCCCCCTGAAAGAGATAGAATTCATGCCATCAACGCTTGAGACGATAGATGCGGCGTTATTTAAATGGCTAGATGAAGAATTGAACATTTCTGCGACAACAAATAAGGGATGGAAGAAGGTTCCAACTATTTGGGCCGGCTCCGAGCGAGCCCATCAATTAAAAAAAGATAAGGATGTTAGAGATTCGAGTGGGGTTCTAAAGTTGCCCATCATAACTGTTTCGAGAGAGTCCGTCAATAAGGATTCTAACTTTAAAGGCGTTGCTTGGGCTCATATACCAAATAAAAATGATGCCAAGGGCGGCGCAATTACCACGGCAAGAAGAATAGGGCAGATCAAAACTGCGAATTTCAAAAATGCCTTCTCTCATCGCGAGTTTAAAGATTATAACTTTCCAGCAAACAAGAGGCTAACAGTATACGAGACGATAACTATGCCAACCCCAACTTATATATCTTTGATGTATAGTATCCAAATAAGGGCAGAGTATCAGCAGCAAATTAACGAGATATTAACACCATTTATTGTAAATACGGGACAAATTGATAACTTTTTTATCAATAATGAGGGACATAAGTTTGAGGGATTCATTCAGGGAAACTTTGGACAAGCAAACAATATTACTAACATGTCAACGAATGAGCGGACATATGAGACAACGATCCAAGCAAAAATTTTAGGATACTTGTTGGGATCTGGGCCGAACGAAGAGCGGCCCAAAATAGCAATAAGGGAGAATGCAGTAACCCTTATTCAGGTTAGAGAGCGTTCAGCGCTTGGAGAAGGAGAGAGTCAAGATGGTAAAAAACTGTTAGAAACTTGAGGTCTGGGTCATTTAATTGGCCATTATCAAATCTTGTTTTGGCTTTCGGAAAACAAAATACTATTTATTAATGAGAAAAGCATGAAGTGCAAGTTATATCTTTGAGGAGACATATAGATGGCAATTGACAAGTTTACATTCATCTCACCTGGAATCTTTCTTAGTGAAGTAGATGAATCCCAAAACCCGATAGCCCCAGAGGTCATGGGCCCTGTTATTATCGGAAGAACAAGAAAGGGCCCTGGAATGCGGCCCGTTAAGGTTAAATCTTATTCTGAATTCGCCGATATCTTCGGCGATGTACATCCTGGTGGCGTTGTCGACGGAGACGCATGGCGATCCGGAGCTTTCACCGGCCCAACTTATGCCGGCTATGCCGCTAAGGCGTGGCTTTCTGCTGGTACCGCCCCTGCTACCATAGTTCGTTTACTCGGAGAGGACAACACCGCAGCATCTAGCACCACATCTGGCTGGTCTACGACGAAAACCACACCAAGCGCGGTCTCTCTTGATAATGGCGGCGCAGTCGGCTTGTTTGTTATTAATTCTGGCGCCGTTGATTCGCACCATACTGGGACTTTGGCCGCGATTTGGTATATTGATGAAGGTTCACAGATGGTTCTTTCTGGCACCATTAGAGGAGACGGAGGTGGCACCGGTTCAACCGGCATACTTGTCAAGTCTTCAGCACAAAATCAGTTTAAAGCACAGTTGTATCACGCGGATGCTTTGGCTTATGATTTTGGCACATTTAACTTTGATGTAAACAGCCCTAACTATATAAGAAGGGTCTTCAATACGACCCCAAGCCTTACAAATAGTGATGTTACTGACACCACAAGCCTCTCGTTTGGAGAGAATAGATACTGGCTGGGGGAAACATTCGAACGCGCTGCTGCCGACAATACTAGCGGAGCAAATCAGTGGGGAATGATTCTTCCTCTCATGAGTGGCACAGCAGCCGGCTGGCACGACAGGAAAGGCGCCTGGCAAAACGCTCAGACTAGTTGGTTCTTCTCTCAGGACTTTGGGCTTAACACTTCATATGATGCGTACAGTACTGTGACTAAGCTGTTCAAGTTCCATGCTTTAGATTATGGCGCATGGGCAAATGGAAATCTTAAGATTGCTATTGAGGATATCCGCGCAGCAACCACTCCCACATCAAAATGGGGCAGCTTCACTGTCTCAGTCTACCCGGCTTCGACATATGATAAGGCCGCGATGTCTGAGGCTCTAGAAAAGTTTACCAAATGTTCGTTGAATCCAGAGTCGCCTGACTATGTTGCATACAAGGTTGGCGACAAGTATCTTACTTGGTCTGACACGAACAAGATCCACACCGAAAATGGAGAATACGCAAATAAATCCAAATACATTCGTATAGAGATGAATCCAGCAGTCAAAGATGGCGGAGTCAACGAGTCTTGCTTGCCATTCGGCGTATATGGTCCGGTCCGCTCTGTGGGCTTCTCATATGCATCCGGATCGAACACTTTGAGGCCAAAATCGCTTACCCCGTTAGGGCCCGATGCTGATACTCAGGCAACAGCAACATTTACTTTTGGCGATACCGAGTTTGATGATACTAATGACGCTAGTATTACTCTTGTTGATACAGCCGGATTATCAAAGACTTATGTAATCAAGAATGATTATGGAGCATCGGCTACTCTAGAGTTCAACGCCGGCGCCTCCCGAACTGTTGCTGCCGCAAACTTTATTGCTCTTGTTAATGGTTCAAGCGGGCACAACGGTACAATTACCGCAGCACATCCGGGCGCTGGTGTTGTCACTTTGACCCAAACGGCGGCTCCCGCCGCAAGTGGAAACACGACGATTACAAACTCTAACTGGGACGGTATATGTGATGTAAATGTTGGATCTGCGTTTACGGGAGGCGCCGACGCCGGATACGGCGCTTGTTTCGCCAGCGGCGGAGTAGGCTTTGCAAAGACAGCGGCCACATCGAATGATGCTATTATGGTTGCCATAGGCGCCGATGCCGCGCATGCTTTCTCTGGATCTTGGATATTCCCTGGTCCTGCTATGAGATCTAGCTCAAATGATGCTGGTGACGGATTGGGCAAAAAGGCATTTTTTGGAGTCCAAACAACTAGGTTGTCAACAACTTCACGCGCTGACTCTGGATATGGAGACTATACCATCGGTTTGCCGATTGATTCCACCGTTACGCGTTTCGATACAATTTCCGGTGCACCTGCAAATACCGAATATGCTTGGGCCTTCTCGCTCGATCAGATTAGCAGCAGCGCGGTGCCATATTACCACCAATCTGGCTCTAGAAAGACCGGCCTCTCTCTCACCGCACAGAACAGCAGCTACAAGGCTGTGCTTGATCACATCCGGCAGTTCTGGGCACCGATGTATGGCGGCCACGACGGCCTAGACATTACTGAGCCTGAACCTTTCCGCAACTCTCAGTGGACTGGAGCTTCAACTGCGAAGAGTAGCGCCATGTTTAACACCATTCAAAGGGCGATATACACAGTTGAAGATCCGGAGGCTGTCGAGTGCAACATTATGATGGCACCAGGTATTACCAAGGTGGCCTTGACAGATCAGTTGATAGAGACATGTCAAGAAAGAGCAGATGCTCTCGGCATTATAGATCTTGAAGGCGATTATGCTCCGTATACAGAGAACACATCTGATTACGCAAGCCGACTTGGTTCTGTCTCTACTACGGTGACAAACATTCAAACACGAGACCTTAATAACAGCTATGGTTGTGCATACTACCCATGGGTGCAGATAAAGGATACGAAATCAGATAGGCTACTTTATGTTCCGCCATCTGTCGTTGCCCTGGGAACCTTTGGAAGCTCAGAAGCTGTTGCCGAACTTTGGTTCGCACCAGCAGGCTTCAATAGAGGTGGCTTAAGCGGCCCAGGAGCCGGCTCTGCTGGCATCCCAGTCGTTGGAGTCGTTGAGAGGCTTACATCCAGCAAGAGAGACGATCTCTACGAGAACAACATTAACCCAATTGCCAAGTTCCCAGCAGAAGGTATTGTAATCTTCGGACAGAAGACACTACAACAGACTTCCTCTGCCTTGGATCGAATTAATGTTCGTAGGTTGATGATTCATGTCAAGAAAGAGGTTTCTAGAATTGCAGCAACGATCTTGTTTGATCAGAACGATTCCATAACTTGGGGAAGATTCCTCAGTCAAGTGGAGCCCTTCTTATCAGATATTCGTTCTCGATACGGATTGACAGACTTTAAGGTCGTACTGGATGAGACAACAACAACGCCAGACTTGATTGATAGAAACATTCTATATGCTAAAGTATTCCTCAAACCTGCGAGAGCAATTGAATACATCGCTGTCGACTTTATCATCACAAGGACAGGCGCTTCTTTCGCTGACTAGGAAAATAAATGAGGGACTTTTCGCCCCTCGCCACTATTTACTATCAAAGACATCTAGAAAATTATAGGAGAAACAAATAAATGGCATTTTGGACAGACGCAGCCTCGGGGCAAGACCCAAAAAGACAATATAGATTTATTGCCGAATTTGGCGTTGGTGATTGCTCGTGGATGGTTAAAAATGTTAGCAAGCCGAATCTTTCTTTGAGCGAAGCTTCGCATGAATATCTTAACCACACATTTTACTATCCTGGACGCGCTAGTTGGAATTCGATTTCCTGTACTCTCGTTGACCCAGTTTCTCCAGATGCCGCAGCAACTATGTTGGGTATAATCAGAGATGCTGGATATGAACCCCCTAAAGGCCCAACGGATCTAAACACTGTTTCAAAAAGTTTGGCCATCACAACACTTGGCTTTGTCAAAATAAAACAAATTGATGCCCTAGGAGAACCTATCGAAGTTTGGGAGCTACAGAATGCATGGCTAAAAAGCGTTGACTTAAGCGGGCTGGATTATGGCGGAGATTCCCTTTCTGAGGTTACGCTTGAGATAAGATATGATTTTGCTAAGTTAACAACACACGGCGCCGGACTGCAATCAACCGTCCCCGAAAACTCCGGACTTTTCAATTAGTAGCTCAAAAGCACTAGCTGATAACAATTTATTTTCAAAAACAATATTAGAGGTGAAAATTGAGAAATAACGAAGATCGTCTTGGGGCGAAGAGCATCGACGACGATGCACCACCCCAGACCAAAGGAGCCCAATCTGGCGCTTCTTTTTCTTTCTCCACTCCAACGGAATTCGTAGAGCTTCCTTCCCAAGGAAGATACTATCCAGAAGGACATGCGCTCCACGGAAAGGGAGAGATCGAAATCCGTCATATGACGGCAAAAGATGAAGACATTCTAACATCAGAGACCCTTATTAGAAAAGGTATTGCTGTGGAAAGACTTTTACAGAGTGTAATTGTCGACAAATCAATCGACTCCAAGGGCATGCTTGTTGGGGATAAAAATGCATTGATCGTAGCCACGAGAATTACCGGCTATGGAGCAGAATACCACACACAGATGCTGTGCCCAGCGTGCACGAAGAGCGTCGAACAGACATTTAATCTGGAAGAGCAAACGATTTATTACGCCAACGATGAAGATCTTGTCGAAAATGGTGTGGAGCCGACTTCTTCTGGGACATTCATTATGACAACTCCCTCGTCCAAGGTGAGGGTCGAGGTTAAACTAATGACTGGATATGATGAAGAATATCTGACAAATCTTGCAGCAAGCAAGAAGAAAAAGAAGCTCCAAGAAACAACATTAACTGACCAATTGCGTCGTATGATTGTTTCTGTCAACGGTGATAGCTCGAAAGGAATGATATCGAACTTCATTGATCACATGCCAGCAAGAGATTCCAGATACCTCAGAACATCATATCAGAAAGTGGTACCAGATATTAATTTGGCACAAGAATTCTCTTGCGCTTCTTGCGGACATGCGCAAGAACTGGAGGTTCCATTTACTGTGGACTTTTTTTGGCCTCGACAGTGAGTATATAGCTGCTGTTTACGAAGAATTCTTCATTATGAAATATTATGGAGGATGGAGCTTCTCAGAGGCATATAATCTTCCAGTTCAAATTCGAAGGTGGTTCTTGAATCGGCTTCTTAAGCAGAAAAAAGATGAAAATAAAGCAGCAGAAGACGCCATGAACGAGTCCAAGTCTGGACGCCGAAGCTAAGAAAGACACAGGACACTTGGGCTTTATTTCCATGTGCTAACTATTTATATTGAAAGCGAGGGCTGTGTCATGGACTTAAAAGAAGATAAATTGGTGGAAATTGTTATTGATCTTGACGAGTTGAAAAAGAATCGTCTTGATGAGAGCTTTTTGGCCATCTTTGGTCATCATATTCAGACAATAATGACAAGGATGTTCGGTGGCGTATCTATACCAGTCTCTGTTAAAGGTAGCCCCCGCGAAGTTTCTGCTTTTGCCAGCGCAATCGGCAAAGAGAAGAAATATATTGACACAGCCAAGAAATATGGGTTGGAAGATCCCCGAACATATAAAGATAAATCCAAGCTCAAGAAGGCGACAAGCTCCTTTGAGAGAATAACCGGCATTAAGTGGCCTTTTAAGTAGGGAGGGGTAAGAAATGACCACAGATCCCGCTGCCACAAACGCCGCGACAGAAGCAGCAAACAGACTCGCAAAGGCCCAAATAGATCTAAAAGAGGCACAGGCGGCCTTATCCAAGGAGACTCCGAAGCTAGATCAGGTCATGACCGCGGCTGGGGTCTCTATGAAGGAGCTAGCTAGGGCTGGCGCCGAGGGTCGCGCAGCGCTTCTTGAGCTAGCCCGCGCTGAAATGCAGGTGGCAAAGGCCAGTGGTGATGCCAAGGGTACCCTAACAGCGCTTACCGCGCAATTCAACGCCCTAAACCAGGCCACAAGTGGCTTTGTTGATATATCCGGCGCGATGCATCAGAGGGTCAACGGCCTTATGGGCATAACTGACGCCTGGAAGACCGATCTGCTTGCTCTCACCATGGTCGGCGGCGATATGGGCCAGAGCTTCACGGCAAATCTTGAAAAGATCTCAAAAGCGGCCAATACAGCAGAGGGCAAACAAAAAAGAATGGGCGCCCGTTGGGCAAAAGTGTCTGAGGGAATGAATGCTGGGTTCTATGCGATAGTAAATCAGACGATGAAGTTGGCAAACGCCTTAGACCAGTCCATGGTTTCTTTTAGAAAGGCTCACGGCGCAAGCGACAAATTTGTTAAAGCAATTCCTGCTTTGGAAGAAAAATTCTACAAGCTTGGCATCAGCGCCGAACAAGCCGCACAGGTTATGGGCTCTCTATATTCTTCAATGACCGGCTTTACAAGGCTAGCTCCAGATGGCCAGAAAGCAGCCAGAGAAATGGCGACAGTTCTCGAATCTCTTGGGGTGGATGCTGCCACTTCCGCGCAAAACATGGAGATACTCAACAGAAGTATGGGCTTTTCTGGCCAACAGGCCGCCAACATCACGGGCCAACTGTTTGGCCTAGCGCAGCAGTTAAACATATCGACAACTAAGATGATGGAAGACTTTACACGACTGGGCCCTCAGCTTACTGTACATGGGTCTCAGGCCGTAAATGTATTTGTTCGACTGGAAGCCGCGGCCAAGGAGTCCGGAATTCAAGTAGAGCGTTTATTGTCCGTAGCTAGCAAATTTGACACATTTAAGGGCGCCGCTGAAAGCGTTGGACACCTTAACGCAGTTCTTGGTGGCCCATATCTAAGCGTTATGAAAATGGTTCAGCAAACGGATCCATCAGAAAGAATGAAAATGCTTGCACAAGCTACCCAACAGGCTGGACTGAGCTTTGATCAAATGTCTTATTACCAAAGAAAAGCCGTTGCAGAAGCCGCCGGCCTTCAAGATGTTAATGAGTTGGCTCTTGTTATGAAAAGTCGCTGGGATTTGGTCGGCGACTCTGTTAAAATGAATTCAAATGAGATAGAAAAGTTGGCAGAAGAAAATAAGAAGTATAAGACAGCGCAACAAGACTTGCAAGCAGTTCTTCGCCAACTTGCCGTCCCGGCAACACAGATTCTTACGATATTCAAGAGTATTGCGGAATGGTTTATGAAATATCCCGCGGTAATTAATGTGCTTATCCCTCTTTTCGTGGCCTTTAAGGGCGCCCTGCTCGGCGTGCAGGCAGCTGGCATGGCTGCGGCGTTCGGAATGTCGAAGGCCATGGCGGCCGCGATTGGGCTGAAGGTCGCCATAGGTGGTGCCTTGGCTGCGATAGCAATCTTTGCTTACATGATGCTCAGAAAGAAGAGTTCGCCTGTTTTATTCGGCCCAAACTCCGGAATGCAGATGGCAGCGCAGCAAACAGCCGCTCTTGGTTCTTCTTTAGGGTATGTTGGCACTCAAGCCAAAGCTATGAGTCCACATTTGAAGCAATTATCTTCGGACATAAAATCTTTGCCTGATTCCAAAATGATTAAGATAAAGAAAGTATTTAACGCAGAAGAGGGAGTTTTGAACGCTTCCAAGGGCGCCAATATAACCGCTCACACCGTCAGGCTTCTTGGGGCCGCAACAGCCGGCTCCGCCGGCGGGTCGACAATCCAAAACCACATGGATGTGACCGTTGAGATGGACGGCTCTATTATTGGCCACAAGGTCGCCAAACAGCTTTCGGATCGAGCATAATAATGAGGAGAAAAGAACATGGCATCTGATTTTTCAAACAATCCTTTTTTAGGAAACCAGAAAATTATGTTTTATCATCAATGGTCCAAGAAAACCGTTGAGTTTAAGGCATTTGATCTTTCTTATTCCGAATCTATCACAAATGATTGGGAAGAGGTTGCTTTGCCAAGAAGGATAAACAGATCTTATACTTGGTCTGGTGTTATTCGCAAACTTTCACTTGGCTGGTCCATGCCGGCATTCGACCTAGCCGAAGCAAAACTAAACCTTTCCAAGTGCTCGGCTTTGGTTCAAATGATGTATCCCATGACAGATGATAAATCTGCAATAACAGGAGCAAACCCTGTATGGTATTTGGGTCTCATGAATTTGATTCACAAGGACGGCACCGGTGTCGATAGGGCGGCAAAGGACAAAAGAGATACCCTGCTCTGCGGATTTCCGGACAGCCTTACTTGGAATATGATTCCAGAAGATGGCTTTCTTTACGAGGGCGAGGATGCATATCCAAAGAATCTTAAAGTGGCTATGGGCTATACAGTATTGCTGGACGACACAGAGAATTTCGGATGGGATGAGGCTAAAAACGGGAGTAAGTGGAGCGGCCCAGAGGATTTTCCTTGGTCCGATCCAAGCGTCGACGCTTTTTCATAATAGAGGTACTATAGAGTGGGAACTAGATATAACAACAGAAATATAAAAAAAAGCTTAATATCGCTTGATCCGGTCTCCGCACCGGTGAGCCTAACAGAGGGGAATTTTCCATCTACCTTTATTCATAACGGCACGGAAGTTGGCAATCAAGGATCTTCAGAGGTTGTTGCGCAATATGATACACCGAATTTTGCAGGTATTGACTTAGAAGATAGATATTTTTTAACAAATGTTCATCACATATGGACAGTTGGGGATCACTACTGGAAGCTAGCAAATGAATTTTATGGAGACCCCAGCCTTTGGTGGCTCATAGCGTGGTATAATCAAAAGCCAACGGAGGCACATGTCAAGATAGGAGATTCCCTAGCAATTCCGCTCCCAGTACAAGATGCCCTCGCGCTTTTTAAAGGGTAAAAATAGATGGCAGACGAAGAGACCGTAGAGCAGATAGTTAAGCAACTGGGATCAAAAGTGGATGTCACTGTCGGCGATGAGTCGATAAACGAAGCATATCGGTGGAGCGAACAGTGTTATCTGGCTCACAATCTGGGAAATATTCTAGGTGAGTTTAACGACCACCGGCCCACGATGCATCCCAGACCATGGCATTATGTAACTTCTGTTACCTCGCTCAATTCGGACACCAGCACAGCAAACTTTATGAATCGATTCCATATGGCACCCGACGATGCTGATTTTGTCAACATTTCCACATTTGAAAGGGCAAATATGCTCTGGAACATGAAGCTATATAAGGTTTTTTATAAAGCTGTTGATACAAAAGCCACCCTAAAACAATGGGAATATGACTGCGAGCTTCCGCTGATATTCGAGTCTATGGCAGCCGGTGACATGGAAGACTATAAGAAAAATAAAAAGTCCAACTACCACAGATCTGACGGAGATAAATTTGGTGGAAAGTACATATCTAGGCCTCAGACTGGCTATGGTATTAAAAGCTTTTCGTGGGACTATATCGGCGCCAACCCAGCAACAGTAAGGAATGACATAGAGGCAAAGCTGGTGATAGAGTTCCAGAACTTTAATCAGCTTTCTAAAATAAGACTCGCTGATGCGCGAAAACCAAAGCCCGGATCCCCAGGAAAGTTCGATTATGAAAAAGACCGGAAATATTCTCTTCTTGATCTGCTAGGATATGGCCCAAACTCTGACAGGAACGATCCAGAACAAAGCAGCACATATGATCCTGCATTTTTTGAAATAAAAGCAGTCGTTGAGTGGCAGGCCAACGAAGATGTTAAGTCATATGACACCCTTGATCCTGCGAAAAAAACAGGAGCAAAAAAGAAGAAACTCAAAGATAAAGTAAAAGGCCAATCGACAACACTATTCTTGACATTAACAGATCATTCGTTCTCCATCTCTCAGCTTGGCACCTTTACCCTTACACTTGATTATAGGGCAAGGCTTGAATCTGTGGCATCTCAGATGCGCGCAAATGTCCTGTACGAAATTGAAAGCCCCGTAACGGTGGATGCTGCCGGCATCACCTCCGGAGGCGGCCCATATACTGATCTTTTGGCCAAAGATTTAGAGATTAAAAATGCAACAAAAAACTGCACACTCGAAGGCCTTGCCGCTCTTAAAGCAGAAAGACTTTGGCTGCAAAGAAGGGCCTGGTCGTCCGGCATGGCTGGTATATTCAATAGTTCTTTTAAGAGCAAGCCCAATATTATGGAGTACCCCGTGGGCCTGACTTTAGTGAAATCAAGAAAGAGGCAGGGGGATGTTGTTTTGACGAAAAAAAAGACCGACGCCGGTTGGTCGACCGAAGAAGGGGCCTACCGATTATTTACTTTCCAGGGGCTGACCTCCCAGGCGAAAGACTTTATTAAAGGCAAGACAGGAGTGTCTGACGCCTTTAGGGTTCTGGCGTCAGATGAATCTGGCGCTGGGAAGTCCTCGGCCGCAGCAGCGTTGGAGGAATTGGCAGAGGCCTTTGCCGACAACGATGAGGGCGAGGCGCATAAACAACTGAACAGTTTCTTTACTCGCCAATTGAATTGGTCAAAGACCCACATAAACGCCGAAGGGGAAGAAACAAAGGGTGTTTTGGATGTTCAGATTCACTTTTTTTATCTTGGTGACTTATTAAATGTCATGGCCCACCGCGCATTTTCCGATCAGGGATTTACGACAAGCGGGGGCACTCAGCTTACCGGCGGATCTTTTGGCACGGCAGAAAAAATGAAAATAATCGCCGGCCCTGTCAACTTGAAAGATCCAGCGGATCCGAGCAAAACAATAAGGTGCAGCCTCTCTGATCTTCCGATATCGGTCGAGGTTTTTGCGGATTTCTGGTACCGAAATGTCATACAAACTCAAAGACCAGTATATAGTTTTATGGAGTTTGTGCGAGACTTGGGAGATCAGATAATCAACAAAGCATTCGGAGAAGGCTGCATTGAAGACACCCACAATTCACTTAGTGGGCAAACCAGGCTAAAAACAGGCTTCTTATCTCTGCCTCAGCATAGTTCTGGAGAAGATCCCCTTCTGCACTTAAAGGGTGATCCATACGATGATGAAACGGGAGATCTTATAGCCGAGTTGATGAACGGCCCCAAGGCAAATATTTACGACCCAGCAGTACTCGCAGCGACTGCTCCGAATCAAATATACAACTATGTTGTGCTTTGGTTGGAGAATCAAGAGTCCAGCCTCGTTGGGCTTAATGGTGATGAAAAAGGTGATGCAGAAAAAGGCATATATCACCTTAAAATACACCAAGGAATCCTCCAATCAATCGACTTTCAGAAAACAGATCAGCCATATTTGAGGGAAACAAGATTTACCATGCTTCACGAGGATCCATTGGTTCATTTATCAAATGTATATAATGTGAGGGCCTCGATGGTTGGGAATACATGCTTTTATCCGGGCGATATTGTATATATTAATCCTGTGGGGTTTGGAACATCGTTGGGAAAACCAATGGATAAACAATCGCTGTCTAGGGTCATGGGCCTCGGCGGGTATCACACCATAGTTTCTGTTTCAAACAAGGTGTCAAGAGATTTTACAACAGAGATAGAGGCATTATGGACAAGTAATTCCGGAGTCAAGCCAGAAAAACTCTCATGCGAAGAGCAGCAAAAAGCTGAAGCCACGGCCTCACCACTTGATTAGCGAGGAAAATAGATGTCTTACAAGAATACAAGCATATGGCCCCTAGAAGCAGACAATTCATCGAAAGCAAAGGACACATTTTTTAATCGAGTGTTGTACGATGCATATGCTTTCTCTGAAGCCGGAGAGATGAATTTTGAACCATGGTCTACGAAGAATTTTTGGTCTTTAGAAAATTTGTTTTATGGAAGAATTAGAGAAATATCCGGAGAAATATCGATCATAAGGCCAAAGCCAGAATTTTTCTTGAGTTGCAAGAAGGCAGACACCGGCGCGCCAGCCATAATTTTGGATTTTGTTGCTGATGCTTTTGAGCACATGCTTGTTGAGCATAATAAAAGTAGATTGCAGGGCAGGATTTTAGAAGGCGGCGAATATTTGGGAGACATATCGGCCCATTCCGGCGTAGTTGACAGTTTTCAGAGGCATAAGAAATCTATGTCAAAGCTGGCCAGCAGTTTTGTTTCTTACTGTGAATTTTTCAAGGGCGATCTGGACAATGTTTTTTCTTTTGACAGTTTTATGCCGTTTTTTATGGAATTTCTTGGAAATGCCCTTCCTCTTGTTCCGATAACCAAATCTTCTTATATGATGAGTAGGCACTCTTCGCCCATGACAAGTGGGCTTTGTGTGGAGATTGCGTCACTAAAGCACTCTAAAGATGCAGACAAGAGCAAGCATTTTTTGGAGGATGAAAATTTTCATATTTATAGGCACCTGGCGGCAAATAGTGGTTTTGCTATCGACAAAAATGCGCCATGGCGACTGGTAGCAGATATCGCGTCCAAAAAGATGTTGGAATTCGCCGCGAATAGGGTTGCCGGCATATCCACGGCAGAAGATGTTTTAGATCATTATTTTGAGGACATAAGAGGGGTTGTCGATGAATTTGAAGAATTTAAAAAAATGACAGTTCGATTTTATAATACTTTTAACTTATCTCTACAGGTGGTGTCCGAGAAGAGCCTTGATTCTGAAAGAAAAGTTTCTACAAAACTAAAAAGAAGAAAAAGGCATTCATATGAAGAGATCACAGAAAGTTTTGGAAATGATTTCTGGTATGATAAGTTTGTGAGGGTCAAAAACCTAGAACTTGGCTTGGGCTACAAGGAATCTGAAATAGTTAAAATAGCGCAGAACGCCAAAGATTTAGAATCCTCCCTTGACAGGAACAGAGCAACGGGTTATCTTATTAAAAGAACGACGCCAATTGTGGCCTCTGAGGGTTCTTCTGTTTATGAGGCTATTAGAGCCAAAGGCGTCAATACAATTGCGTCAACAAAAGAAGAAGCACGCGTGCTAGCCAGATCCTTGAACAAGAAAGTTTACTAGGGGGAAACTTGATATTTCAAACACTCGACGACAAAAACGAATGTGTCGGTATATACGCAGAAGGAAAACTATCCTTTGACGAGCTTCCCGATGGCTTAACTGCCTGCTGGGCACCAGTCCCTTATTTGGAAGACAGGGAAATAGAGTATGCTTCGCTTTATTGTGAAGGCAAGATTCCCGATCAAGTCTGCCCAGACAACTTGAGGGACGATTGGGCCGACTGCAACGAGAAGATGAAGGCATTTTACCGCTCCTTTATGCTTGGACAGGTAAACCTCGACGAAAACTGCTTTTTTGACCTTATCCCCGTCCGTTTCCTTGTGAAATACTGTGAATTGAGGACAAAAATCACAAAGCATGTCCTAGATACCTACGAGAAGCCAAAAAACTACGATTATTTGCTGAAAATGACGAAATTGCTCACAAAGATCGGCCATAATAGGTTAAAAATCGACCTTTCTG
>Ga0080013_1001405_pt3 | contig 26027 bp, 38 predicted proteins | sample ETNvirenome_6_85_FD_69236 | JGI IMG/M metagenome (GOLD analysis project Ga0080013, IMG submission 69236) | Marine viral communities from the Pacific Ocean - ETNP_6_85 (SPADES assembly) (version 2) | ecosystem: Environmental > Aquatic > Marine > Oceanic | place: Pacific Ocean | collected 2013-06-19
ACCTAATTCATTGAAGGGGATTTTTTTCTTGCGACCTAAAACTGTTCGCAATATTTCTGCCTCACCTTCGGCATCTGCAAAACCTTCATGCTTATGTTCATAATCTTTGCTGATTTCAAACTGCGTGACAGCTTCCGCTGTGGTTTTAATTCTGCCGCTTTTTAGCTTTGGCATATTTCTAGCGGATTGTGGACAAGTCATTGCCCAAAATAACCAGATGTCAAGCCAATCAACTCGCTGTGATTTTACAAACTTGGATTTGCGACCAACCAATGCCTTGGATGTTTTATCTAATACCCTTTGGTCGAAAGCAGCGTTATATGCACATACAACGCAACGATGACCTTTGTTCTGCAATCGTGAGATTTCTTGATTAAAGATATTTCTTACAGTTGAGAACCTAACAGGTGTAATTGATTTATTAACCTTAAACCAATATGCTGCAATTTTCTTTCTATAGTACGGTGTATCTGTTTCTAAAACATCCGCACACAAATAAGAACCTTGTGAATATTCTCGACCTTTACGGTCAATGGCCTTCCAGCCAATATCAAATACCATACCGTCGAAACGACAAGTTTCGGTATCTATAACGAAAAAAACTGTGGGCTTCATGCCGCACCTCGTAATTGTTTAATCTTGTTTACACATTGTACATGATAGTCTATGCGCTTGTCAAGTCTTTTCTTGTCTCTAGGGTCATAAACATCATTCATCTTAAACCATAATTGTCGAATGATACGTTCATGTTTGATTAGTTCCTTGCGAACGATTCCGTTCATAGTTTTGTCCTTCTCTCGAATTTCAGTGGAAGTAATTTGTTAGCTGTGGTGTGTTTCTCGTCACCCTCCATGTTAGCTAATATCCCCTTGAGAGGAGCAAAATCTAACATGAATTGGCGACAAGTTCCACCTCTGCGTGTAATCCAATCTGCCAATTTCTCGAACCATTGCATTTTCAGTTTTTTTTGGTTTCAATGCTTATCATACGAGTATTATACACGCCTAAATCTCATTTGTCAAGTAAAAAAAGCGCTCAAGGCGCTTTTTTATTATTCAACGATTTCAATGGCTTAGCGGCCGGCCGGGGGCGCCCTAACCCATTGATTTTAAATGTTTTTATGTTATAAAATAATTATAAGTCAGACAACCAATGCCAACGCTACCCAATACCGCATTGGTTACAATCATAGCAGGTTCACGCCATAATATAGCAACAATTAACCATACAAAAGCACCTGCAACCAAAATTAATGCACCAAGCGGAAAAATTCCCATAGCATTAATTGCTGTTCCAACAATTAAGATTCCCGTTGCTAACCATTTCAATGTATTAATCATTATATTTTTCAAAAGTTTTTACGTCAAAACGATATGTTGAGGCCGAAGCGTCGGAATCGTTGTTGTGGGGTTTTGTGTTACAATAACATTCGTCTTCCCAAATAGCTTTATCGAGATTCTCGATAGATTCTTCCATCTTTAACTGCTGCCAACTAGTTTCATTAATAGTTGGCATATCAGTAAGATCAATTATATTAATTCGTTCAAAATTATAATTGGTATCATAAAGAATAACTTGATTATTACCATACCAAGCATATAAAATTTCAGTTTCAGGAAAAAAACGAAGGAACTTAGCACCATTCAAAGCGAGTTCTAAATTTTCAATATAATTTTCGTCTGTTTCTCTTGCATCAGTTAGTTTGTTATCTTTATAATATTCGTTTACGTTCATAGGTTCGTACATTTTGTTATCTTTCCTAAATTTGTGACACCCAACGTGCCATGTTAATTGGTAAATAATCTAGTTTCTTTTCAATATACTGTTTAGCATATTGAGCAATTTTTAAAACATCATTATTTAATTTCTTTGCTATTTTAAAAGCGTTAGCAATAAAACTAACAGCTTGTTTTATTGAGCATTGGAAAAACTCGGAACGACCAGAAACAATAGTTTTTGGAAGTTCCTGAGTTTGTCCATACTTTACCAAAGCATAGGCTTGCGCCAAGTGTTCTACCGCTTCCGCAAGTTGACGCTTGACTTTTCGACTTTGCCATGCGACAGACATCGGATAGTTATAGACACGACCCTCCTTAGAAGTCCATTTTGCAATTTGCTTTTTGCGTTGCTCAGGATTTACTGATACCCCAATTTTGCTAGCGTCTGGCAAGTTTTCGTGGATCATTATATAAACGCTAGATGGTTCAGTGGTAGGACTGTCGAAAATTTCTTCCCCATAATAACTATGAGCATATTCCATTATCTTGTTGCTCTTAATTTCTGATGAGTGAAATAATCATTATATTTTTCAAGCCAATGATTAACAGCCTCATAATATCCCAATTTGTAATCTTGGCTGATTACACGATGGAATAAAGGATGGTATGCAAAGGCAACATCACTGTGGTCACAAGCTCGAAATGTCTCGCAATCCCCAATGAGATAGACGGGAGTGTTACTAGATAACGCTCCACCAAGTTCAACCAATACTCCACGCTGTTCGTCACCATCTTCTGCATACGCTATGAGCAAATCTGCCTTGACAACTTCCTCCGCACATTCTGACCAAAGCACTCTTTTTTCTGCTGTCGTGAGTTTTTTGGCTCCCGTTGGATTTTCCTTGCTTCCACAAGGGATATTAATCCAATTAGAGATGATATTGAAACCTTCTTGGTCGCGCATCTCTAACCATTTTTTTGAGTGCCAAATTTTGCTGGCTGAGTAGATTGTAGGTTTATATTGCATTTTTTTTCCTTCGTTGTTTATCATGTGCCTATTATACACACATAAATCCCATTTGTCAAGTAGAAACGTAACTACCCTTTTATTTTATAACTAGGTGTGGTATTAATGTCACACCCCGTCAAATCGATTATCGACGTAATTATGGGTATATTCTTGGCGATATACGTCTCCATTCTCTTTCATCTTGACATCTTCGTATGGCGCACCCATACGTCTATAGATTTCCAACTTGGCACATTCAAGCACTCCAACTACTGCATTAAGATTCGCATAGTTGAAACCATACTGTGCCAAGTATTCGTCAAGTAATGAACTAATAACATAATTGAGTTCGCCTTCGTTATCTGGCAACCCTCCGTCATTTAGCTGTTCTCTAGCCGTTTCAGTAATATATGGCATTGTCTTCCTTTCTATTGACATTGTAAGAGCATTATACACCCTTAAATCTCATTTGTCAAGTAAAAAATGCGCCTTAGACGCATTTTTATTATTCAATGATTTCAATGACTTAGCCCGCGCCCGGGGCCGAGTTAAGTGGTTGATTTGGCTAGGTTTTTCAAGATCGTACACACTATTTCAAAACGTGGATGATCTTGATTTTGTACCCCTAGATTCCTCAACAACCAACGCACATTCTCAGGCTTAGTTGTATCTCGACGTATTTCTGGAATAACCATATCTACAGGTAACATAATATTATTTATCATAGCAATTTTACCAATATTACAACTTGCAAAATTAATACTGCAACTGGAACAATAGTTCTCACTAGTTCCATTGTATGATTACAATTATCCAGTATTAGTTCTAATTTAGATTTATCTCTAAGCATTACCAATCCTCTCCACCATAGCACCCATAATCCTCGTCAGTTCCCCAACCAGCAGAAGCTAGTGCATCTCCGTCTGCTTCGCCATCAGACGCAATATCGTTCCAATAATCGCGCACTTCTATCTCATCATCATCAAGAAATGTTTCAGCGACTTCAAGCATTTCAACTTCACGTTGTGAAAGCGGTTGTGACCTAGTAGTAAAATATGCTACCACTTCACGAATTTCCACATCCGTCAGAAAGCGTATATCTTTCGTTTCGAGACTAGACCATTTTGGTATCATCATTTTCCCTCTTGGCTTCTGTTTCCACAATTTTTTCGACTTTATCCCACAATTCTGCTTGCAACTCTACGTTGCGCTTGAATGTAGCAAGAGCGTGGTCAGTTTCCTTGACCCACTCTAAAACCATCTTGTGACCTTTTCTCATCATCATTTCCTCAACTTTCTAATATGGATTATACAGGAAACATTCCAATAAGTCAAACAAAAAACACATTCTTTACGTCGATTTTCATACTTTGTGGTAAATATGTCACATCACCGAAAATCGTACTTAAAACCGAAAATCATACTTATAATCGAAAATCATACTTATAATCGAAAATCATACTTAAAACCGAAAATCATACTTATAATCGAAAATCATACTTATAATCGAAAATCATACTTATAATCGAAAATCATACTTATATTTCAATAACTTAGCGGGCGCGCCCGGGGACATTTTTTATCGTTATATTTCAATGGGTTACGGTCGGCCCGGCGCCGAGCTAAGTCATTGATTTAATTGGACTAAAGCGGCCTTTTATTCCAAGGCGTTCTTCCTACGTTAATTTTGTTTCCTTTTTGGAAACCGCCGTTCATTTCCGCAGTCCAAGCTCCAGTTTCCCTTCCAATCGAGCGCGCTTCGCGCCACCCGTTATAGGTTGGCCCCCATCTTCTTTCGGGAGTCTTTGCAAATATTTCTTTTAGTTGTTCATAATGCATTTGCCATAGATTATCAGGAGCTATTTTCTTACGACGAAGAGTGTATAGAACGGGAAGTTTAAGGGTCATTCTATATTCGTTGTTTTCCATTTCTTCGTATTTTTTCTGCAGCCTTGGTGAGCTTGAAAATCTATCCATTTTGGTCTTCCCTTTTCTCGCGCATTTCGATGCGCTCTTCCGCGCGAATTCGTTCCGCGCGTGGATTGCAAAGATTATGCAACCACTCGCTGTAAGTGGGGAAATCGAGGTCGCCACAGACGATGGCTTCGGCACGCTCTTCGTGGTAAATTTCGTGTGAGTTCATAACTACATCCTTTGTAAAAAATCATCATTACCCCCAGAAATATAATTCTCTGAGGGTACCCCATGTCACACTCCGAGGCCATAGCTTTCAATTCACATGGGGTGAACCTACTCGCGGTTTAACGGGCCTTTAGATTATCGTCACATTCTAACTAATCACCTTTTTAGTGGTAGGACAATCAGTGCTTTTTAGCCTAACCGTTTGACGGCTCCAGCTGTCCATTAATTTATAACTGTATTATACAGCAAAGGTTCTAATAAGTCAACAACAAAATGCATCTTATATGCATTTTATTGAACTACGTGGTAAATATGCAACACCCCTAAATTATCCTTATATATCAATGGGTTACGGCGCGCCCGGGGCCGAGTTAAGTGGTTGATATTAAAGACTTTTCCTGCCTCCGAACGAGAAAGCTGCAAACCTCTGTACCGTTGGCTAATACGACGGTATCACCTTTGGTAATATCAGCCTTGGCTCGAATATCAAAATCGGGATGATAAAAATCAGGTTTCCCAAAGATTTTAACTGCGTTGTGATATTCGTCTCCACGAAATCCCACGAAGTGCGTGCAAGGATTCATATTTAATCAGCCCCTATATTTTTCCAAGGTGAAAAGTATAATAACCAACCTATTGTTAGAATCATTATGGCAGCAATAATTAAATCCCAATGTTCCGCAATTACTGACATTTCTTTTTTTCCTTCGGTCTCGAAAATCGAGCCCAGTATTGGCGTTTAATTTTTGCAATGGCGAAATTAATGCGCGTAATTTTATTTGCAACTTCATGCTCGTCGTCATCGCACATTCCAGCTAAAATACCATTTAGCCGTTCGACTAACTTTTCTCGTCTACTCAATAAAATTTCTAAATTCGTCATAACAACATCCTTCAATGATCGAGAGGTTATTCAGTGATTAGGGTAGAACTTAATTCCTTTGATCCTAATCCTAGTTTCCTGCGTACAGTCGAAACTCCAGTAAACCTCTCTTAATTTCACCTATCCGCAAGGGTTAGGTGTTTGCTCTAATTTTTCGTGTGCGAGCTTATCAGCTTCCCAATCCGAAAATCCTTCTTCGAGGAATTCCTCGAAAAACTGTTCCAAAAGCATTTCGTTAAAAATATTTGACATCTTTTTTCCTTTCTCTCAATTTCTAGGTAGATTATAGCACATTCAATCAGAGAAATCAAATCTCCAAACTGCTAAGTGATTGATATTAAAGGCTGAATAAGAGCTTTTTGGGATGAATTTTTTTCTGAATTGTGATATTTTTGCCACAGCTTTTAGGGATTTCCCTTTAATATCAATAGGTTACGGCGCGGCCGGGCGCCGCCTAAGTCATTGAGATATAAGCATTATGCTTGCTTTTCCAAGTTTTCCCCAGTTTCATATTCGTAATTAACGAACATATCATCTGTGAAATCTTCATCCATGAAAAGATCATCTTCGTGAAATTCAATTGATTGCTTTATTTTATCAATCGAAGGATATTCAGCTATTGTGAAGTAATCAATTTCGTTCAATTCGAAATCGTAAATTGAAACTCCAAGCCCACCAAACCATACATATACACGCTGGCTATCTTCATAGACTTTGACAAAATACGCATCATTAAGATTGGCGATTTTCATTTTTCAAACCTTTTAGTGAAGGGTTTCGAGTTCTTCGTCTTCGTCCCATCCAATAGCAATGATGGTATCTTGACGACTATCTCGTTCTGTTTCTGCATCTTGCAGAATTTTCGCTTCTCGATCTGTAAAAACATAATCGAGAGAGTGCAAATTGGCAATGAGTTCGTCTAACTCATTATCGGTGAGAAGTTCAACGATAACATTGGTTATAAAGTGCATTTCAAAACCTTACATTTGGGCGTTTGTTAAACGCATTTAAGGGGGAACCTTTACGAAGAAAGAAACGACCGCGAGGAGTAGCAACCATCTCATTGAATTTATCAACGCATGATTTGTTCCACGCTTCGTCCAAATTCTCAGAAGTGAACGCTGCGCGAATAGCGCGTTCGGCTTTCACCAATGCGCTTTTACTGTTGAGATTTTCAACAGCCGTATCAAAATCCACGTTTTTGGTGGTCATCTCTTCGGTTACCATCTCTTTGAACTTACCCATTTGTCTTTCCTTTATATTTTGAGGTTTTCAGTGGCTCCTAACCCTAACTCTGATTTTCAGTGTCTCTTAAACCTAACCTCGATTTTCAGTGTCTCTTAAACCTAACCTTGCGGTTCCAGTAATCTCAGTTCCAGTAATCTTCGTTCCAGTAACCTCTCTCTCAATTTCTAGGTAGATTATAGCACACTCAATCAGAGAAATCAAATCTGCGATCTGTTAAGTCGTTGATATTAAAGGGTAAATAAGCGTTTTTCGATATGAATTTATTGTTGTTTTTCAACAACTTAAAATGCAACTTTTTTTCGATTTATGTCGATTTTTTCTGAGCTGTGGCATATCTGCAACACCCCCAAATTATCTTTATATTTCAATGGGTTAGCCGCGGGCCGGGCGCCGCCTAAGTGCTTGATATTAAAGAGCTATTTCGAGAGGTTTTCAGTGGCTCTTAACCCTAACTTAGATTTTCAGTGGCTTTTAGCCCTAACTTCGATTTTCAGTGTCTCTTAAACCTAACCTTGCGGTTCCAGTAATCTCAGTTCCAGTAATCTTTGTTCCAGTAACCTCTCTTTGTAATTTCTTCTCTATTATATATATGGTGATTGCGAGGGTGTTTTTCAAGGGGTAAAACAAAAAAAAACACGTTTTTTTGTCTTTTTTCTGATTTTGTGATATATATGCAACACCCCCAAATTATCTTTATATTTCAATGGGTTAGCCAGCCCCCGGGCGCCGCCTAAGTCACTGAAAGGATTGACTTAATACGGTTATAAGGCTGTTCAGCCATCTTTTTACCGAGTGAATTAGTGCTGCCATCGATCAATCGAATAATAAGGTGACTCTTGCCAGAAAGTCGAATACTCTTAACCTTTGGCTCGCGCTTCAACCGATTTGCCGTTTGAGTAAATTTGCACATTTTTCTATTCCTTTACGTATCCAAAAAACTACGAAGCTGTCGAGAATAACTATTAGGACGCTTCAACTTACGAAATGCCTTTTGTTCAAGTTGACGAATATACGGCGCGCTAAGTTTTAGTTCTTTTGCAATTTCTTCCAGAGTATATTCGTTATTTACACCAATACCAAAACGCTTTCTGAGAATATATTTTTCACGAGATGTAATATACTTCGAATTCAATACCTTTGATATAACATCTCTCAGCTCAGACTTATTGGCGTCATTCTCTTGGGTCGCCTCATAACTTATCTCAGAAGCATATCGCATAGGAACAGTTTCAATTCTGTCTAGAAAATCTAACTTTGCCCTATCATTACGCAAAACTTTTTTCATCTTCTCGTGACGTTCAGGATTATTCCTTGCGAACTTTCTAACGTCAGGGGCGCGAAGAAGTGGGTTGTGCATATATCACCTATTCAGTCAACTGTGCAGAAGTCAATGCCCACAACATAACCATAGCACCAACTACCATGATGGGGATACCAATAGCAAACGAATTGGAGCCCTCGATAAATCCCACGCCTGCAATGACGGTACCTAGTCCTAATATAAATCTAATCATTACCTTCATCCCATCTTTCGTTAGTGTGCTTAGTAAAGCGATCATATATCTCGATTGCTTTTTCATATAGCTCTGACATTTTGTCGAGGTCTGTTTCTGCTTCTGCCTCTTTCTTATAACGCATTGCCATATCGTAAAGCATTTGTGTTTTGCAATCTGATGCCATTGTCTTACTCCCAATTCATGGCTGCAAGAATGAAACGATCACGATCAAATCGTGGGTTGGTAGAGGCAAGACGCTCTGCCCAAACCTTAACAACCTCGATGGTTGTATTTGTTTCGCATAAAATCTCTGCAATCAATTCAAAATCTTTTCTAGTCATCTTGTAAGCCTTTCGTTTTCTAACTATGAGTGTATTATCGCATATTGTTGGGGATATGTCAAGTAGAAAGGTAACTATCCCTTCATTTTATTATCAAGTGTGGTATTAATGTAACACCTCAAACCATCCCTCTATAATCGAGGGCATGGCACGGAAGGTAACTCCGCGTGATCCCCTCATCTCAATAACCACATTACCATTGCGGATGCTGTCAATGAAGCGAGAAGCAATGACGTTCCGGCAAACTGCCATGCGGTCAAAGGTTACGGTTGAGTTGCTCTTAGTTGCCGTGACGATGGCGAGGTTTGGCATTTTCTCCACGATGCGTGCGCTCAGCTCGGCGACTGTCCACCCTGCTACCGCTTGACCGTCAACCGTGACGCTGACGCTATCGGCGCTGACTGTGAGGCTGTGACCGTGACCGTTGACAACATCGGCGCGCACAACCGTTGATCCGTGTGCTGATTTGAATTGGCTGGCACTAATGCCAGATGATGGCGCAAAAGTGAATACCGTGGTTACACCTGAACCATGATGCACCTTGGCCTCTGTATTGATCCCAGCGAAATCCGCACCGCGATCATTCCCGACGATCTCACCTTGCATCAACTCTTCGAACAGCTCGCCAACTGCGCCAGCGCTGGTGCGTGTGACATTGTGCGTTGCGTGCGCGATGGCGTCGAAACGGTTATGGAGTTCTTGAAACGTGTTAATCATCGTGTTATCTCCTCTGTTCATGATGTAGAGTATACAGGAGTTGACCATATAAGTCAAGTCGACCCCCCTGCTAACCTCTTGATATTAAAGAAGAAATCGGCCTTTTTTTTATGCTTTTTTTATTGCTAAGTTATTGAAAACAAACAAAACTTTTTTTAATTATTTTGCATTTTTATTTGTCAATGATATCAATGGGTTAGCTCGCGCCCGGGATGCCATGTCATTATATGAGACTCCATTCTAAATGCCATGTCATTATGTGAGACTCCATTCTAAATGCCATGTCATTATGTGAGACTCCATTCTAAATGCCATGTCATTATATGAGACTCCATTCTAAATGCCATGTCATTATATGAGACTCCATTCTAAATGCCGTGTCATTATATGAGACTCCCCGACTCAGGTATTTGGGGACTCTCCCCTTGATAGGGCGGTTATGAGGACTAGTGTCGACCGCTCGCTCAGCTCCCTTTCCCAGAAACTATCCCTGGGAAATTTTTCAAAAAGCCTACGAGTGAGAGACTCTTTAAAAATTAAAGTTGACTTACTCATCTATACCTAGTATACTAAAAACTAGGAGTAAGATTTCTAATGGCAAGTGTAAGGACTCAAGTTGTAGATTTATTAGTAACTGAATTGAAAAAAATTGATGGGGGTACTGCGACCAGTAACCCTGGTAATTTTATTGAACCGTATACTTTTAAGTCTAATGTATTTGATACAAATGTATTTCGAAATTGGAAATATTTAGAAGAGATAAATGATTTCCCAACGATTTGTTTTATGGTGGGAGCTGTAAATCGTCAACACGTAGGTGGGGATGTTAGATATGAATTTTTTGAAGTAAATTTTAGAGGGTACGTCCACGGCGAAGATTCTCTGAATCTAGCTGATGACCTATCAGAAGATATTGACTTTATTATTAATAGTTTTAGAAATCGAGCATTAACAACTAATAGTACTTTAGAAATCTCAGATGCATTAGTATTAAGTGTGAGTACTGATGAGGGATTGTTTGATCCTTATGGTTTATGTGATATTAGGGCACAAATTTCCTATCGTTATCATCTTGCTTAATTTTTATAATTGGCAAATTTTAATAAGATATTTTATAATTAATGGAATAGTATATAAATGACAACAAAAACGAATGGAGCTTTAGCTCCAATTACAATTGCCGATGCGTTAAACAAAACTTTGGAAACACCTTCCTTAGACCCTGTTTTATTGTCTGTAGCTAATGAATTTTTAGGTGGAAATGATATAAACGAGATTGCTGAGAAATTTGATATTTCACCTGATCGAGTAACGCAAATCGTCGAAAAAAAAGAAGTCAAAAGTTATATTGACAATGTTTATTTAACTCAAGGGTATCTAAATCGAATCAAGCGAATTAACATAATTAATAACGTTATTGAACAAAAATTAGCGGAAGCTATGGAAACTGGTCAATATTCTAAAAAGGATTTATTAGACTGGGTAAAACATTTACATGAAGTAGAAACTTCAACTCGTCCTAAAGATAAAGGACCGACCGTAGCAGTTCAGGTAAATAATTATGATTCCTTAATGAAAGAGGTATTAGATTAATGACTGAAAATGCTTTAATGCCTACAGATGGTCGTGGCAATGATATGCCATTATTAACCTATCATACTACAAATGGAACTGCTAATACTTTTGCTTCTACAGTTTCAACAACTGCGGTACGATTAGGACCATTTAGTGAGGATATTCAAGTTGTTTCTATGTACTCTAATGCTGATGTTCATTTTGTTACTGGTAACAGTACTGTGACAGCTACGAGATCGTCACACTTTTGGCCATCAGGTTTATATTATGATTTTAACGTATTTTATGGAGGAAACCAGTTTAATGCTGGTGGAGGTGATCAGTATATTTCATTAATCACATTAGATGCATCTAAAAATGCTAATGTTCATATTTCTGAAAGGGTTTAGTAAATGCGGTTAGGTTTAGGATTAAATTTCCTTCATCGTCAGATTACTAGTGCGGTAGCGGACGTAGTAGTTGGGGTTGCGTATTTATTACAACAGAATGGGGACTTTCTATTACTAGAAGAGCCCCAGTTATTACTTACTGAAGATGGTGATACAATCAATTTCGGAAGTCCTCAAATACTTCAGACTGAAAACAGTAATAATCTAATTAGACAAGTTGGCGGTTTTATACTTGGAAATACTTTTGAAGAGGGTGATAACGCAATGACAAACCAGTCTTCATCAGATGGTGGTAAGATAACATTGGAGCATCTTGCTTAATGACAAAATTATATTGGAGCAATAGAATAGATGGCTAATAAAAAAATTACAGATCTTACAGAGTTAACAGCTGCCAATATTGCTAATAATGATGTATTAGCTATAGTAGATGTAGGAGGAAATGAAACTAAAAAAGTTGCCATTTCATCCCTTTATGATATATTTGATAACAATGTTACTATTGACACTGGAAAGCTTGTTTACGGATTAACAGGTGCTAATACTAATATATCTTCCTTAAGTGTTAATACATTACCTTTAATTGGTGGAACAATTACAGGCCCTGTAGTTTCCTATAGTATTAATAGTTCCAGTAATGTAAGTATTGCCCAGAGTTTAGCAATTGGATATGTTGACCACCGTGTACCCCAGGCAAATTTGGACGTTAAAAATAATGTATACATCGGCGGCGCCACTACGATTGACGGAGCTTTAACGCTTGGAACTGATTTAGCAGTTACACATGGTGGAACTGGAGCTTCGAGTCTAACAGATGGAGGCGTTTTACTTGGAAGCGGGACTAACGCTATCACTGCAATGGGAGTTCTTGCTGATGGTGAAGTTATTGTCGGAGATGGAACCACCGACCCAGTAGCCGAATCTGGAGCAACTTTACGAACTTCTATTGGAGTCGGAACTGGAGATGCCCCACAGTTTTATGGTGCGAATGTAAGTGGTAACGCTTCTATAAATAGAAGTCTAGCCGTAGGCTATACGGATGGTAGAGTACCACAAGCTAATTTAGAGGTTAAGGGTAACGCTCATATTACAGGCGCTACCACTATTGCTGGAGCTTTAACTCTTGGTACTGATTTAGCAGTTACACATGGTGGGACAGGGGCTTCTACACTAACTGATGGCGGGGTACTACTCGGTAGCGGTACTAGTGCTATCACGGCAATGGGAGTTCTCGGAGATGGAGAAGTTATCGTTGGTGACGGTAGTACTGATCCAGTAGCAGAGTCTGGTGCTACTCTTAGAACATCTGTTGGTGTGGGTACTGGAAATACTCCTCAATTCTACGGAGCTAATGTATCTGGTAACGCTTCCATAAATAGAAGCTTAGCAGTCGGGTATACTGACGGTAGAGTACCTCAAGCTAACTTAGAAGTTAAAGGTAACGCTCATATTACAGGCGCTACTACTATTGCAGGCGCTCTAACTCTGGGTACCGATTTAGCAGTTACACACGGAGGAACTGGAGCTTCTAGTTTTACAGATGGTGGTGTACTATTAGGTTCTGGTACTAACGCTATTACAGCAATGGGAGTCTTGACAGATGGTCAGATGATTGTTGGTGATGGTAGTACTGATCCAGTAGCAGAATCGGGTGCTACTCTTCGAACTTCTATTGGTGTGGGTACCGGAGATAGTCCTCAATTCTATGGAGCAAATACTACAGGTAATGTTAAAATTGCACGTGGACTTGCAGTTGGATATATTAATAAGGTGCCTGGTGCTAATTTAGATGTAAAAGGTAATGCATTTATTAGTACAGATTTGAGATTGGGTCAAGATGCTACTATTGTTCGAGATGCGAGTATTGGACGCAATTTAACCGTTAGTGGAAATTTAATTGTTAAGGGTAACAATTTTATTGTTCATGCTAATAATTTAGTTATTGATGATCCAATTATTGCATTAGCTGCAAATCTTAAAGTTTCCCAGTCTCCAGCTGATGATACAGGTATATTATTAAATCGTGGTAGTAAAAGTAATGTATTTGCTGGTTACGATGAAAGTTCTAATAGTTATGTAATTGCGTATACTCCGACTACTGCAAATAGCAGTCCAATAGATATTGGTAGTTATTCAACTACCCGAGTCGGTGCATTAACCGCAGATTCCTTAACACTAGGTACTGACTTAGCAGTTACACAGGGTGGTACAGGGGCCTCTTCATTAACAGATGGTGGTGTATTATTAGGTAGCGGAACAAGTGCTATTACCGCAATGGGTGTTCTTTCTGACGGTCAGATGATCGTAGGTGATGGTAGTACTGACCCAGTAGCGGAGTCTGGCGACACTTTAAGAAATTCTATTGGGGTTGGAGCAACTGTTTCAGGTACTGTAATGCAGATAGCTATTGCTAATACTTCGGGCAATGCTAGAATTGCTAGAAATTTAGCTGTTGGTTACGCTAACCTTGAGAGACCTGGTGCTAATTTAGATGTAAATGGTAATGCTCATATTAGTGGTTCTGTAGTCGCAGACGGAGATACTTTACAAGGAGAAGGTGATGTTTTATCACTTGCGATCGCATTAGGATAATGAGGGAGAAAATAAAATGGCAGTAGTAAAAGTTCCCGTAGCATTAGGGGGTACCGGCGCTGATAACGCAGCTGATGCAAGAGCTAATCTAGGTATTTCTTCTAATACTGCTGGAGGTGCTTATTCAGGGATATTTGTTAGTAACGCACAAATTAAATCATCTAATGTAAGTGGAAATGTTACTATTAATACGGGTAACGTTATGTTATCAAAGGCAGGAGCAAATGTTACATTTGAAGTTCCTGGCACTACTGTTGTAGGGGCACAATTTAAAACCCCTGGTATTCATGATTTAGCAACTCAACGTATTGTTACTATTAAAAGTAATAACTATTCTGCAAATAGACTTTTAGATTATCAGGTTCCTACAATTAATATTAAAGCTAAGTATAGTAATGTTGCTATTAATACTGCGGGACGAATTCTTTTTTCTAATAGGTTTGACGATGAAGCCTCAATGCCTTCTCCTTCAAAATATGAAGGATTTATCGCTTTTGATAGAAACCCAGGTAGTGTAGGCGATTTATATGTTTCTAATGCTTTACAGAGGCATAAGATTCTTATTGCTAATACTGATTTAACTCCTGGAACGAATAACTTTTATTCCATAGGAACAGAAGCTCTTAGATGGCAAAATCTAAGAGTATCTAATGATATAACCACTGCTAGTGGTAATGTTTTTGCTAGGGGTATAACTATTGGTGACGCTATAATTTACTACTCTGAAGCCGATACTGCAGGAAAGGGAGTAAGAATTGGTTTTAATACAAGTACTCCTGAATATGTAGGTATTAATGCTAACTGTAATGTTTATATTTCAGGTAATTTAGTTGTTGCAGGTAACGTTTATATTAAGAATACTCAACATCTTATAATTGATGACCCAGTTATTGAACTTGGAGCTAATATAGCGCAACAATCATCTCCTACTTTAGATTCAGGTCTTTTGATGAATCGAGGGTCTGCTTCGAATGCATTCTTAGGTTACGATGAGAGCCGTGATGAAATGGCGGTGGCTTATACCGCCGATCCTTCTGCAGTCAATACAATTACAATTGCAGGATATACACCTTTACAAACTGGTCCTCTCCATACTAATTATTTAGCTAACCTTACGGGTAATACTTCTATTAGTAGAAGTCTTGTAGTTGGTTATACTGATCATCGAGTACCTCAAGCAAACTTGGATGTTAAAGGCAATGCTTATATTACAGGAGCGATGTCTATAAATGATGGAGAAGCAGTAGCTTCTGAAGATTTATCTACAGCTTTAGCTGTAGCATTAGGATAAAAAATGACTGATGAAAAATTAATAAGAGAACTCGATCGTTATAAAGAAGATATTGATAGGTTACATTCTAGAACTCAAGAAGCAAAAGCTAGAATTACTACTCATGAGGCTGTTTGTGAAGAAAGGTATCAAAGTATAATGGCCGCTCTTGGAAGGTTTGAAAAACATCTGGGAGTGGTTCAAGAAGAAATGAGTGAATTAAAAACACTTGCAATTCAAGGTAAATTTAGTTTGAAGACAGCTATTTTTTTAGGCAGTTTATTTTCCGGTTTAGCAGCTTTAATATACACTATTATAAAGATTGGCGATTAATGAATGGCTAAAGAAAAATTTTTCAAAATTAATTTAGACAAACTATTGGAACAAATTCCAATGGTTAATCAATTAGATTTAAAACTAAATTCCAGTCAATGGGGAATGATTCAAGGGTTAGAAGATCACCGTTTTTGGGTTCATATATCAGCAAGGAGAACGGGAAAATCTTATGCAGCTGCTTTATTAGCTTTTTCTAAAATACTTGAACCTAATACGCAGGTAATGGTAGTAGCTCCTAATTTTAGTTTATCTTCCGTTATATGGGATTATGTAACTCAAATAATTCGTGACTTAAAAATTGAATGTAGACGCTTAAATCAAAAAGATAAAGTTATTCAATTAGTTAATAATTCGACTTTTAGATTATTGTCAGCTAATAATAGAGATAGTCTCATAGGTCGAGCTGCTCATTTACTTATTGTCGATGAGGCGGCAGTTATTAATAATGATGAATATTTTACTCGGGATTTAAGACCTGCTCTTTCGACACATCCAGATTCTCGATGTTTATGGATTTCTACCCCGCGTGGAAAAGGTAATTATTTATATGATTATTATTTAAGAGGGCAAGATACAGACGATTATTCAGATTGGGGTAGTACCGTATTTAACTGGAAATCTAATCCTCTACTTAATGAAACAGATATTGAAGAAGCTCGTAAAACTATGAGTAAAAATTTATTTGGTCAAGAATATGAATGTGATTGGGTTACCACTGAAGGTCAAATATATGACTTGGCTGAAGAAATTCATTTAAAAGATTTAAGTGATATTTATGAAAAAGACAAAAGATTTGATTTTGTAGCAGGTTTAGATATAGGATATCGAGATGAAACAGCTTTTGTAGTATTAGCTACGGATAGTGAAAAATTTTATGCCATAGATGAATATATTTCTAAAGAAGGTACTACTTCAGCTCATGCTGAAAATATTCAAGAAATGATTGATCGGTGGGGAATTGAGACAATCTTTATTGACAGTGCCGCACAACAAACAAAAGCTGATTTAGCTTATGATTATGATATCTATTGTGATAATGCATTAAAAAGTGTTAATGATGGAATTGCTTCAATTCAAGTATTGGTAGATATGGAAAGAATAGAATTTGATGTGAATCGATGTAGACATACTTATTCATCACTTAGTAGTTATAGATGGAATCATAGAACTGAAACTCAAAAACCTCTTCATGATTGGTCTTCTCATTGTAGTGATGCAATAAGATATGCAGTTTATAGTTACCAGAGAACTCGTGTTAGCGTCTATGCTTGATTATGAAAAATAAAATATTGACCCAAAATTACTTTTAATGTATTATAATGAGAACAGGAGAAAAAAATAAATGGGACTCAGAAGTTGGATTGTAGAGAAATTAAATCCTGCGCAACCATATATTGCGTCGCAAGATCCCTATAATATCCCCCAATCTATTGTAGATTATAAAACTGCATTTCGTGAGATTGAAGTAGTTCACCGAAGCATAGAGATGGTTATTAATGCATTGGTCTCGATTCCCTTTGTAGTCGACGGTGGGGCAGCTAAAAAAATTAATAAATTACTTAACGTCAAACCTAATCCTTTTGAGGATAGGGTCCGTTTATTTAGAAGAGCATTTTTAGATTTTTACCTTGACGGAAATGCATTTTTCTACTATGATAAAGAAAGTTTATATTTATTACCCGCGAATGATGTAGAGGTAGTTGCTGATTCAAAAACGTTTATAAGTCATTACAATTATTTAATATACGATCAACAAACAGACTGGTACGGTTTTGCTAAAGAAACTACTCGTGATGCAAAAATAACATTTACTCCAGATGAAATTGTTCAAGTAAAAAGTGATAACGATCAATCAATCTTTCGTGGTGATAGTAAACTTAAGAATTTACAAAGACTTTTTGAATTATACTATGAACTTTTAGATTTCCAGCGTCAGTTCTTTAAAAATAACGCTATTCCAGGATTAGTCCTAAAAACAGATAATGTTTTAAGTAGTAAGATTAAAGAACGAATGTTAGAAAGTTGGAGAGCGAGTTATTCTAATATTTTTAATGGTGCTCGCAGCCCTGCTATTTTAGACGGTGGTTTAGATATTGATAGGTTTAGTGAAGTTAAATTTAATGAACTAGACTTTGAAAACAGTGTCGAACGAATTCAAATGGACATTGCAAAAGCTATCGGTGTTCCCTATGTTTTATTAAAAAGTGGAAACAACGCAAATATAGCAGCTAACGAAGTTTTATTTTACAACCATACTGTTCTCCCAATACTTGAACAATTTTGTAGTGCGTTTGAACATTTCTTTAATAATTTAACTTTGATTACCCCAGACAGACGTTCAGTAAGTGCCTTACAACCTGATTTGAGAACTCAAGCTCAGTACTATTCAACCTTAGTTAATACAGGTATAATTACTCCCGATGAAGCCCGTGGCGGATTAGGTATGGGAGAAATGAATGTAGACGAAACTAATTGTATTAGAGTACCTCAAAATATTACTGGAAGTGCAACTGACCCAAGCCAAGGTGGTCGACCTAGCGAAGATGAAATTCAAATAAGTACACAAGATAATGAGGATTTAGCGAATGAATAAAACATTTTATTTTCATAGTGACTTTGAAACTAAAAAAGTATCAACTACTCGTGGAACTAGAGGATTAAGGATTGCAGGTTATGCTAATACTACCGACAAAGATAGAGTAGGAGATGTAGTCACTGCTAAGGCGTGGGCACAAGGTATAACTAATTTTAGAAAAAACCCTGTCCTTCTTTATCAACATAAACATGATTGTCCTATTGGGAGAGTCGATAAAGTTACTGTTGATAAAAAAGGACTTTTTGTTGAGGCAAATGTAAGTGATGCTGCAGAAAAACTTCATGCGGTTCAGTCTTTAATTAAGGATGGGGCTTTAAAAAGTTTCTCGGTTGGGTTTAAAGTCAAAGACGGAAAATATGATCATAAAACTGATTCAATGACAATTACGGATGTGGAATTATTAGAAATTAGTGTGGTAAGTGTACCTGCTAATCAAGAGTCATTGTTTAGTATAAGAAAAAGTTTTGATGATAATCAACAAGACTATGCTGAGTTTATAGAAAAATTTGCAAATAAAGACAACGAAATTAACATTGACACTCGTGAGAAGGATATGGAAATTAAGGTTGGGATAACCGACGTAGTTGCCGATCACTATCATACTTATGAAATAGATGATGGAGGTAATGGAGTAACCACTTATGCTTCGCATAAGATGCACCATTATCATAGAATTGAGGATTATAGGGTTTCAGACGCTGATTATCCTATAGTTCATTCTCACACAATGGTAGTGTCAGCACGGCCTGTAATGGCTGAGCCAATAGAAGAGGAGATTAGCAATATGGATAATATTGATGAAAGACCTTTATCTCCCTCAGAACAAATGGCTTCTCAAGACACTCCAGAAGTTGGAGTTACAGTAGTTGAAGAGATGTCTGAAGAGGATTCTCAAGTTGAGATCAAGGCAGAAGAATCTTCACCAGATATGAATATTGAAGCTACTGCAGAAGAAGACTCTGCTCCGGTAATTGAAAAACCAATCGCCGAAAAGGCAGAGGAAACTTTGGAAGCTTCATCTTCGGATGAGGAATTTTCTGAGGAAGAAATCACTGAGGAATCTGACCCTTATGATCCTATTCCATTTATTAATATGCTCTCTATGGAGACAGCAGACTTAAAGCACGATCAGTGTGTAAAGTATAACGACAGCAGATATAAAATTACTGAAGTTGCAACTGCCGAATCCCCGAATTTCAAATTTTTAGAAATTGACTTAAATGGAAATTCAAGAGATAATATAATAACAGTTGAGGCAGAAAAATTAGCTGCTGTTAACACATGGGATATTGGATCAAACTATGATATTTCTTTAACAAATATATCTAGTCCTTCTCATATGACAGATTCTGATAGAACCGATATTAAAGATAAATATTTTGATATCATAAATATTAGTGAACAAGATGCTTATAGCTTAAAGAATGAAGAACTTGTTAAATCTAATTCTAATTACCAACACAAACTTAATACACTACTCAACCTAAAAGCAACCCCGACTAATGAATGGGCAGACTCTGATTATAAATATGCCCGATATGTAAATACTATGATTGATGAACTTAAGAAGATCGAACCTAGTCAGGAGAGAGATACTTTGTTATCAATACATGGTGTAAAATATAAATCAAAAAAGGAGAATGATGATATGGCTACTCAACCAGTAGGTGACATTGTCAAAATTGATACTGGGGCATCCGAGACTAAGAGTGAGGAGACGGCAGCAGTCGTTGCTTCTTCGGCTCCAATCGAAGAGGCTCCCCCTGCATCAGCCACCGCCGAAGTCTCAGAGCCGCGAGTGGCAGAACTGGTGCAGAAAACTGGCGAAGCAATTCTTAATGAAAGCGACGCCCAGGATAAGAAACAATCTGAGTACACTCCCAATGAGAGTGAAGCTTTAGCCGAATTGAAGGCCGAAGTTAATAAGTATAAGGAGCAGATTGCTTCGTATACTCAAAATAAGATGGTCTATCAAGAAAGTAATCGTACTCAACAGCAGTTTACTCCTGAAGAGATGACGAATGCTTTCTTGCTTTCAAAGGCTCTTAATAAAACTGATCCGTTTGATACCAAACTTGGTGCTCGAATGAAACAGGTAACTTCTGTTGATCAGTTCTTAAGTAATTTCTCAACTAATGTTTACGAAGAGATGCAGCAACAGCTTGTAATCGCTCCTATGTTTGAGCGTATTGCAGTTGACGCACGTAATTTCCGCGTACCAGTAGCTGATGAAGATACTAATGGAGATGTGGCGCAGTTTGAGTCTGGCACGTTTGCTCAGAGTATTTCTGATGCCACCCGTGTTCCGACTACTCGTCAAAACACTATCTCTGCAGTAACGTTCTCGCCAAATAAATTTATGGCGACTACCCATCTTGCTAAGGATGAGGAAGAGGATACAATACTTCCACTCCTAGATTTCCTACGTCAGAGTGCAACTCGTCGTTTGGCTCGTGCCATCGATAAGTCGATCTTACGTGGTGACGGTACTTTGAAGGGCTTTAACGCTGCTCCAAAGAATGCAATTACCGCAGGTTCTGGATACCAATGTGTATTCAAGGGCGCTATGACGCTTGCTTATGATATTGCTGGCCTCCGTGAAACCACGGGTGCTGTTGGTACTAAAGCGCAGCCAGCTGATATCGCGGATGCTCGTGGTAAGCTTGGTAAATATGGTCTTCAACTAGGTAATCAGTTGGTCTTTTTGACTTCTGTCGAAGGATACAACTCTCTAGTTCAGGACAGCGATTTCACGACTGTTGATAAGTTCGGACCGAACGCAACTTACCTCACAGGTTCGTTGGGCGCTATTTATGGAATTCCAGTGGTTATCACTGATTTCTTAGATAACGTTGGTGTCGCAGGTAACCAGATTGGCTTGCTTATGTATAAGCCAGGTTTCTTGATTGCTGAACGTCGTGGTATGGAGATTGAAAGTGAATATGAGCCTCGTCAGCAGGTAACTGCAATGTATATGAGCACTCGATTTGACTTCAAGGCTTTGACTACTAATACTAATGCAGCTTTGGATGCGACTAAGTATTCTTACGCAGTTGCAATTCACTCTGCATAAACTAAAATTTAAAATCTTAACTGGTGGGGGGCTTAGCCCCCTGCCCACATAAGGAGAAAAAGAGTTATGGCTCTACAAAAATTTATTCATAAGGTTAGCCCTGAGTTAACCCAGAATGCTCAGTTTAAAGCTTACGGCGATATTCCTGAGAATCAAATGACTCCTGGTAGTACAGTTGAACTGTATCCAGGCACGTATTCTAATATTACGTGCGCTAATGGCGTAGCTATTAAGGGAGTTGGAGGAGTAGCCGATGTAACTGTACCTGGTATTCATGTATCATCTGGTACTACTGGTAATGTTCGTATTGAAAATATGACAATTACGGCTGTTTCTAATGCTGTATCCGTAGCAGGACCTTCTACGGCATCTACTTTACATGTTAAGGATGTTATCTTTAACTTGAGTACTGGTGGTGTAACTCCAGTTGCTAATGCTAATACTATTCAGGTAGCAGGAACTGGCGCAGTTACTCTTGAGAATGTTCAATTCTTAGGACCTCAGCGTGGTAACTTGAAGGCCCCATTGGCAGCCGCTAATGTTATTGGCGGAGTCCTTTCCGTCTCTGCTGCAGCAGATATGGCTGTTACAGGTACCTCAATTCGTTATGTTGGTGCTACTATTCGTGGCGCTGGACGTGCAAATGTTACTGGCGCAACTGCTAAGGCCGATAATATGATCGGTACGTACACTCCCTCGGGTGCTACGGTCACCGCGGCTGCTCAACAGTACAGAGGTAAGGTCTAATAAGCAATTAGATATATGCTTAAAGACAGTACACACTTTAATAGGGGTAGGTGTAAACATACGCCTACCCCTTTTTACTTAGGAGGAATATAATGTCAAATATTATTGACACCATCTCATCGATGTCTTCGTCGGAGGCTCGTGAGCATTTAAAAGTTAATGGTTATGACGATGGAAGTATTGCAGAAGTAATGGCTGAATGGGAAGAGATTCAAAATAATCCAGCCCCAGCTCCAGCTCCTAAACCAGCTTCTCCACGTAAAACTAACCAACATACTCATAACGATGGAACTACTCATTCTCACCCAAATAGCGGAGAGCATGAACACGACGACGAATAATTGGAGTAAATAATGGCTACTTCTTATGGCGAATATACCTTTGTTACTTTAGCGGAAACCAAGGATTATTTAAGTATTACAAGTACTACTCATGATGCTAGATTATCTAACCTCATTGGCTTTGCTTGTGGGGCTGTGGAAAATTACATTGGTCGTGAAGTTAAAAGTAATGTTTACACTGAAGTATTTGATGGTGGAACACAATCTGTATTTGTGGAACGACTACCTGTTAATAATGTAAAACAAGTAACTGAATATGATGGTAATAGGTATGCAGATTTAGTTGGTCCTGCTACAGATGGAAGTTTTGTTAACCAAAACTGGGATGATTCAAATGTAACTGCTGAAGGAGATGCCAAATTAAAAACAAGAATTAAGAAATTTAGCCAATCTTCAGTAAAATTTGATGGTGCTGAGGATTATGTTACTATTACTGATCCAAGTTCTAGTAACCCAAAATTTGATTATGAAACCTCAGATTTTACTATTGAAGGTCAATTTCGTTTAAATCTTTTAAATAATAATAAATGTTTAGTTTCTCAAGTTAAAGACGCTGATAATTTTTATGCGTTAAGATATAATTCTGCTGTAGGATTACAATTTGATGCTTATAGTGGTGGAACACAAGTTATGAATGTTGCTCATGGAACCACCACAGGGTATGCAGCTAATTCTAATACCTTTATGCATGTAGCAGTATCTCGCAGTGGAACACACGTTAGATTATTTAGAGATGGTTCTAATGTTGCAGGAATAATGACATCTAATTCTATGCCAACAATTGGGACAGATTATAATGTAGAACTTGGTCGATTAAACTTAACTGCAACAGAAGAAATGACAGGTTATGCAGATGAATTAAGAATTTCTTTTGACAAAGCTCGATATACTACTGATTTTACAGCTCCGAAATATCCATTTTCAACTGACAATGATACAACAGTTTTAGTTCATTTTAATGGAACTAATGACTCGACATCTTTCCAAGATGACGCAGTTCGTGACCCTGATTATGTATGGGTGGGGGATAGTGGCAAAATTGAACGTAATGTCACAGGAGCTACGGAAGGACGCCAAACAATTTCAGTAATTGATATTCCAATGTGGCAAAATTATCCAAAAGCTGTTAAAGTAACTTACGATGGTGGATACTCTGATGTTCCAAATGATCTTAAAGTAGCAACTATGGATTATATTAAAACATTATATAAACAAACTGAAGCAAATCAAAGATATAGTTTACAAGGTGAAAGTGGTGGACAATTTAATTTAGCTTCTTCTGGATGGCCTCCTCATGTCCGTCGAATCTTAGATATGTATAGGATACCGTTCTAATGGCTATATCTTCTACAAAATATACTGGAGTTACCAAAGCGACCAAAGGTCATAGACTTCGTGTAGATTATAAGCAAGACACGTTCATTATGGAAACGGCTAGACTTATTTCTATGGTAGGAACTGCTGGTCTTTCTACCGAAGCGGAAAAAGAATCATTAAGAGGATATATTCAGCAAGTCTTTTCTGATTACTTAGAGACTAAGTTTAATAAAAAAGGTGCTAAAACCAGTACAGGAGCATCTGCTGATCTTCAAATGACAGATGCAGATGCTTTTGATACATTTGGAGTAACTGCTGGAATAACTGATGCGATGAGAGGAATCGAAATAAAAAGTTCCTTGGTTAGTGATACAGGAACTACCATTACTCAAGTAACTGCGGGAACTGTAGCGGGACAAAAAAGACGATTTGTAGTTGGCAGTAGTTGGGAAAAAGGTGCTAGTGCAGATGGAGAAATATCGCGTGATCAACTTGGACAACAAGGAATAACAATAGCAGATGACACATTATCAGGCTTTAATAAAGAAGATCAAGAAAAAATAGACGAGATAACTACTTTTTTTAAGTGGGGTACTAGAAAAAATTATAGAGGAAAACAAATTGAAGTTCGACAACAAGCTAGAAAAGGAGACAAACCTCGTAAACTAAAATCAGGTTTATATTTAATTCCGTGGAATTCAGATGGAACTATTGATATGCAGGCCATTAGTAATGACTCTATTGGTAAGTTTGTAAAATATGGGAATGGAGCTTTTGCCCGATCTATTCGAACTCAAATTAAGGAAAAAATGGGTGAGGGAGTTAGTTTTAATTTCAAATACGATGCATTAAAAAAAGGAAAAAGTGCTGCTCGTTTTGCTCCTAAAGGTTCCTTAGATTTAATGAAACATTATGGTTATGAAGTAGGGATAAGAACTAAGCCATTAGCAAATGGTTATTCTACCTCTTTTACCATTAGACCTAAATTAAACACTGCTGGTGCAAAAAAGTTTCAGGATATCACAGTACGTTTTAAAGAGGCACCTCAAAAAATGATGCGAGATTTTATGGCATATGCTTTGAAAAGATTGAGAGCACAATTAGCAGGTGAAAGTGATACGGCTAAAAAAACGTATTTAAAAAATTATATTGGATATTTTGCCCAATTTTCTATTGGCACTTTAACGCCTTATCTTATTGACGGAAAACTTGAAGTACCTTCTGCAAAAGAATTAATAGTTAAAGGAAGAGGAAAATTACTTAATAAAGCCAAGATTACCGGTAGAGGAAGAACTAAACAAACTAGGGGTAGATTTTTATCAAATGTTCAACTATCTGCAATATTACAAAAAAGACTTGCACAAACAATGCCCCGATATCCAGAACCTAGCAAACCTACTCCTAGATATGTAACAGGTAAGTTAGCACGAAGTTTTCAAGTAATGGCGAATTATCGAACTGGACTAATGGGGTATCTTAATACTCCTCCAGCATCAGGATATGTAGATGAACTTAACCAAAATGGATGGATGTTAGACAAAACTTTAGTAGAACCTACCATTAGACAAATTACACAACAACTATTTGGTAGGCAGTTCAAAGTTCTAAGAACTCAATAAAAGTCAAAAAATAAAATTTGCCACATAGAAGTGGCTGTGATATACTAAATACAACTAGGAAAACATAATGGCGACGAGTAGACGACGTGATATCGTAAATTTTCTCGTCGGGGAACTCAAGAAAATTGATGGTGATACTTCTTCTTTTGATAGTAGTTATACCTATCAAGTTAATCTTTTTAATAATGTTTTCCGACGTTTAAAATTTCTTGATGAAATTAACGATTTTCCCTCTGTTTATCTTCAAGCAGGGACGGAAAACAGAATATATGATTCTAAAGGACTTACAACTTCGACTTTAGATATCATGATTCGTGTTTATGCTCATACAGAGAATGCCGTTGAAGACCTTGAAAGTACTATGCAAGACATCGAATTTGTCATATATAATATGGATACAGAACAATATGGGATAATGGATGTTCAAGTGGCTACAATGGGCACAGATGAAGGGTTGCTAGACCCTTATGGAATAGGAGAAGTTGGAGTCACCGTGCAATACGATGTGACAGACTAATATAAAAAGGAGCTACCCGAATGGCAACCCAAATTAATTTACAACGTAATAGTGAAGTATTCTATTCGACAGTAGATCTGAACGGAGGAGCAGCGGCTGCTG
>Ga0080013_1001912_pt1 | contig 26012 bp, 49 predicted proteins | sample ETNvirenome_6_85_FD_69236 | JGI IMG/M metagenome (GOLD analysis project Ga0080013, IMG submission 69236) | Marine viral communities from the Pacific Ocean - ETNP_6_85 (SPADES assembly) (version 2) | ecosystem: Environmental > Aquatic > Marine > Oceanic | place: Pacific Ocean | collected 2013-06-19
CTGTGGGGTCCACGTTAGGGTATACTTCGTAACGAGCTACATATACATCTGTATAGTGTTCTGACATATTAATCACCTTGTTTCGTCTTTGCCTTAATATTTACGTCTTTTCGGTTTCTTTTTCTTTGGCTTCACTTTGCGGGGAAGCTTGGCGCCCTTAGGCGTCTCCCTTTCCCACTTCTTCGCCATCGCCGGCTTGTTCTTGTGCATCCAAGCTCTCTGCTTCTTGCTCTTGAACGGCATCGTTTTGTTCCTCTGCTTCTTTTTGAAGTTCTTCCAGATATACTTGCCAGTCACGTATCATATCGTGCTTGTCAAGGAAAGTCTGTAATACTTCATTGTTCTGCTGTATAGCTGACTGTAGTTCTCCTACCGCCTGCTCTGCCTGCTGAAGCCTGTCGCCAAGCATTCTGGTTTGGCCTACAAGCCAATTCATGTTCTCCATAGTCTGAGCTGGTCCAGAACCACGTTCTAAATCCTTTGCCCATTGTTCCATGTTCGCTAGTCTTTTCTCTAGTCTTTTCATATTTGCCATTTTATCACCTGTTTCACTTGTCCACAACCTTGCGGACTACTAACTCATCTAACTTATCAGACGAGTACCTATTTATACCTTTCGCTCTAAGAGCTAATATATTAGACCCAGCTTTATTAGGGTCGTTGGAATACCAACCCCAATTTCCGGCGGGCTCATTATATATGCTCCTGAACACGAAAGATATGTCCATATCGGACCATCCAGCGTTGATTAACTCAAACGCTATAATCTTATTTTCCTCGTGGTTGCTCTGTCCACGCTTTATATTACGCTCTATTAAGTCTAATACTAGCTCCCTAGGGGGCTTTATATTACCACTAGTCATACCAAAGCTATGACTAATAGAGCCTGTAGCTTCTTCTATCTTCCTTAATAGAAAATCAATACCATTAGAAACCGTATGTTTAACTCCATACTTATCACACAGAAATTCCACGAATCTCCTCTGCGCTTTCTTACTTTTAATTGGAGCTAAAACTCCTCCATTATCTTCCATAGCCATAGCGTAAAGAGCAGCTATATCATTAGACATAATAGCGTCTACAGTAAACTGAGTACACCATACACCTGTAGGCTCGTCTTCTATTTTTGAAATATAGGCAGTATTAACTATACGCCTCATACTTGAGATACTATTCTTAATACATATATCATCTAACGTATTCAAGTAATATTTCTTTTTAAGAAACTTCAAATACTCTTGTATAGCTTGTCGCTTTATTGTTGCCGGTAAGTCCACTGGCGAATGAAAGTCTATATTCATTTGAAAGCCCTTTCCCCCTGTAAGATATATCCTCGGGGTAATCTTTAGTGGATTGCAAAATCGGCGTATAAATTTCCTCACATCTTTTAAACATTTGTCTACATCCTTGTTGTGGTCGAAATCGAACCATATAGTATTAATCAAAGCTGACTCATAGTTGGTCTTACCTTCTACTATCTCAGCTTCATCATCAAATACATACACACTAGCGTAACAATTCTTTTTACCATTATACTTTTTAATATTTGCTTCCAGTTCTTCAACTGTGTAGCATCTATCTATTCTGGCTGGGATTCCGAACTCTCTGTAATACATTCCTTTATTATCTCCACTTTTTGGCACCAATCTCGCGGGATAGCGAGTATGTCTACACCATCTGTATCAGACCAATGCTGAACCAGTATTAAAGCCTTTGGGTCATCAATGATAAGCTCCCCTATACTTTCACACTTAGCCAAATGAGACGTAGGGTCTTTCCCATCTATAGTATCCATCTTTACTTGTTGTGCTGCGTCATTCCATTCTACCCTTACCAGAGGGCCTACTGTTCCAAACGTTCCTGTTCTGTTATCCATTTTTTCCACTCCTCGAACATTGCTGCGACTATTTCATTATCTCCCCATCCTGTGAAATACTTTGCATTGGGGGGTGTGTCGCTAACATAAATTGGCTCTTTCGGTCTATCAAACAAAAGCCTATCATAAGGGATTTGATTTATTAATAGCCAATCTTCAGTCATCATTTTCATTTCCAAAGTACTTTCTCTCTCACACCATATAGTTATATGATGGCCTTCTTTCACAAGCCACTGCATAAATTCAGTAACGTTAATGAGAGGTCTACAATGCTTCATTAGAAGAACATCTTCTTCACTACATATAACTCCATCTAAATTAAAGATTAGATTCATTTATGCCTCTCCTCCCATACCTTAGCCATAGCTAGCCACCGTTTTTCAACTTGCGGCCAATCATATTCTTTCTTTGCTTTATTACGCGCTGCTTTTCCTGCCTTCAATCTCTTATCGGGACTATGATAATAATAATCTAAAGCGTCAGCTATAGCCACAGAAGAACATATAGCTCGTTGAGGGGCCGCTCTCTTAGGAGTGTCCCACCACATATCTTTATAAGGTAATAGTATACCTGCTTCACATATGTCTTCCTCAAGTAAATGGTCTCTTCCATTAATTTTCTCATCCGTGCCGGGTTTCCCTCCTAAAGGATATAATGGAAATACTGCGTCTTCTGGATTATCTTCTTTTATAATTTCCCATGCTGTAGTATAGTTAGTAACAGCTACAGGCACTCCGCAAGCCATCGCTTCTATTGTGGGTATACCAAAACCTTCCCCCGCAGTAGGTAATACAAACACATCCATACAGTTGTATATATTTACCATACCTTCATCATCAGGAGCTTCACCTGCATCTAATACTCCCATTAGAGGAGGTAATAGGTAGTCCTTTAGGCCATATTCTTCAGCAAAATGTGGGAATTTCCAACCCATAGCATCATTCCAATCCATGTGTAACATAAGTTTAGCTTGGTCAGGTTTCAAATCATTTCTATCTACAAACTCTTTAAACCCCTTTATAAGTTGTGGTATGTTCTTACGATGTTGGTTTCTCGCTACACACCCTACTACAAAGGCCCCTTCTGCTATATCAGAAAGCTTCTTATCACCATACATAGGTTCCATCTTAGGTTTAAAGAAATTACAATCTACACCATGAGGTATATACCATGACTCTTCACATCCATTAAATTCTTCTTCCATACATAGCTGTCCATATCTAGACATACAAATCTTATAATCTATCTGGTCTAGGAGTTCTTGCCAACTAGGTATGCAGGGTTGACCGTCAAAAGGTATGGTAGCGGCCCATTTCCAAGGAGGTCCTTTAGATAGTTCCTTGAACATGTTAGTAACCAGTGAAGTTCTCTCCTTTCTGGTTAATAGTTTACCCTTGTCGTTATAGAGAGGGATAGTAGCTTGTTTAGGTTGTTTATATTGTGCTACATGCATAAACATCTGGAAATCTAAATGAGTCCATATAACATCGGGCTTAAAATTTTTCAACCACAGAGGGAAAGATTTTTCTCCGAATCGTTCCTGACCGGGATGCATGATAGGTAAATTTTCCCACTCTACAGTTTTCTCAGTTTGACCTAAAGGCCACTCAGTTACATATTTAGTATGGTTAGGATTTTGACATCCACCATAACCTACATGATGACCATTTTCTATTAGTATAGCGGAAACGTTTCTAGTATTAGTACCAAACCCAGTAGGAGCCCACGGGCTATCAGATATAGGCATGATTCTCAGCTTACCTTTTTTAGGGGTGTCCCATTTTAAAGGTTTACCATCATCTCCACGTTGCTCTGGTCGAGCACCGGTATAATTAGCGATTGGTTTCATCCAATCTCCTCACTGTTTGATAGCGATAATATCTTTTTTATTAACAATAACCGTTCCCTTATCGCCCGTGAGGTATACAAAATTCTCGTCGTCATTCGTTATCATTCCCCTTCCAACTTTTGTTCTTTCTTCTTCTCGCCAAACCACTTTGACTTCTGCTTCTTTAAGAAACGAAGAAAGCTTTTTACCATCATTTTCATCCATTTTCTCATTCTCCTGAGTAGGCCACAGATGCCGTACTTACCGACGTAGACATCGAGCCTACTTAATTTATGGGTGATATACCTATATAAAGATTGTCCCATTAAATCCACTCCATTAAACTCTGTTGTTTCTTATCTAACAAGGTTAAAGGGGGAGATTTTTTAATCCACTCCTGTAGAGTAAACTTCTGAAGGAGGGTGCTTATAGTATCCCAATAATAAGTTATATCAATCTCGTCTACATTCTTTACCATAGATTCTAATTTGTAACCTTCTCTGGTTTTAACATAGTAAAAGGTAGTTCCTTCACTAGGAGTCATACCTATACCCTCTCCCATCTCTATTAACTTAAGTATTAAATCGGTCTCTGACTTATAAGCGTCCTTTGCTCTTCCCATAGATTTGCGCATAACGAAGTCATTGATTTCATATTCTTCTAAGTCATATAGTTTATCTATAAATATTTGAGAAATAGTATTATTAATCCTAGCTTCTATCAGTCTCTCTAGAACTTTCAGGTAGAATTTTGAACGTGTCGTAGCTTTAAAAGTGCTACCATGTTTAGTTAAACTACCATCCTCATTTCTCAGAACGTAGTTGCCTATCTGTAACCACACTCCTTCTTTATAGTAGTCCTTATCCATTGTTATATGTTCGGGTTCACAGCTAGAGAACGTGTGCTTCAGCAGTATTCTCAGTCTATTGACCAACCACGTAGCATCAACATCAACATTGCAATTAATACCATCCGTATGTACATATACGACAGCGTCCTCGCCATATCTCCCTCTGATGATTGATACAGCGGAGAGAAGTAGCCAGCGCGCCACTGACGTAATAGTGATACTAACACCCATATCACCGTAACTAATATAAGGATTTGCGTTGGCTCCATAAAAAGTATTCACCATTATTTTAAGAGCATTGGACTTGCTCTTATCCTCTTTCGTAGTGCCAAGTTTATAAGGCTTTCGCATTTCTTTAAATTCTGCACACATATTATATAGACAACTCTTCTTTGAATTGTCTACCTTAACCATTATTCTCTTACCCACGTTGTTGTCTGGTATATAAAGTATACCATCTTTCTCTTCTATATTCTCATCATAGTCATCGTATCCTACTATTTGTGTAGTGTCAGGACCAAGATTAAGCATCATAGATATAGAAGGATAGAAAGAACCAAAGTCAATCTTTATATTTCTTTTATGGAAGCCCGGTTGATATAGCTCTATGTGGGCAGCTTGATAGTTACCCTTATCAGCTTTATATATCTCTGGATGTCGCTCTTTGTTATTGTCTAGCGTTACTATGCCTTGCTTAAACAAAGACCTCCCTTGTAGTATTTTAGTAATGTAGCTAGCTGGAGCATTGACATATGTTGCCAAAGGTACACACAGAGTCTCTGCGATATATTGTATCTGAGGGAAGTAGTGGTTATATAGATACATAGTACAATCAACGTCAGACAATACATAGTCATTTATCTCATCCATACTATAGTCTAGAAGGTCGTTGTTTGCGAAATCAAGCTCTAATGGCTCTAAACCAAAGTTTTGTGAAACAGACTTAAGACCTCTTGGTATGCCTGAAAGTGAATAGTCGAGCCTAGTCCATCTTAGTAAATCTAGTATTATACGCCCTCCAGCTTGCATCTTAAGGTCTTTCTCATTCCTACCTTGCTCCCAACCCCATTCAGAATTATCTCTATTAAGAATCTTCTTATATCCTTTAAGGCCATGAAATCTAGCCCTGTGTAGTATCTGTGGTATATCATAACCCACTAGGTTATAACCAATAATGATATCTGGGTCATAGTCATTGATATATTCAGCGAACTGAAGTATAACCTTCCTGTCGTCCTTACCATCCCATAGTAGTACGTCGCGCTCTCCGGTGGAAGTTACTATACCTATCGCTACGACAGGATATTTCTCTCCAAAGGGAAAGGAGCCATCTGGAGAATGCGTTTCAATATCAAATACGAGGGATTTTAAGTTATCTGTGTTTGGATAGTTCTTAAAAAACTCAGGATGTTCTATTAGTAAGCGTTCAAGCAGGGCTTCTCTTCCACCATCATAGAGTGCTGTTGGTGGTACTACGTCTCTCATGGGGAGGTAAGTGTGCTTTGAAAGGTTCACACTGGTAGTACTAGCAATTTTAGTATAGGAGTCTCCTTTCTCATCCTCTATGAAATAATAGGGGACATAGGGACTCTCGACAGCTTCTGTTCCCCCGTTGCGATATATCTTAACCTTTAAAGCCTTAGTTCTTAGGTCAATGGTTCTATGATTGATTGTCGCTATTAGGGGTATGTTCATTAATTTTCCTCTCTGTATAGAGAAGCTTCTTCTGGAGTCATTCTATTGAATAGTTTATCCATGTTGTTGACCATCAGCTCTGATATCTTAACATCATATACATCGCATAGGCGTTGTAAGTACCATAAGACATCCCCTAGCTCATCTATAATAAGGTCAGTATTATCTACTCTATCTCTTATTTCTTTTTTGTAGGCTCCGCCGACTTCACCAGCCTCATTCATTAAACCTATCATTAGGTATTCTTTCTCTCTACGCTTAGGATACTTCGCTGTATTGCGAGTAAACTCCTTGTACGTTTCTTCTATTCCTTTCACCATATGTTAATCACCTCTGGTATCTTATTATTCCTTATCATCCAATTTCTCTGTGCGGGTAAGTATCTATATACCAAGTCCGCTTTCTTATCTTCTTGTACTACCCAAGGTTGTACTATTATGAGGTCATCTATCCTACACCACATTCTTTTCTTGTGCTTTCCACCTATCCTTATCATGCGTGTCAATCCATCTTCACATAGCGCTGTCATACGAGAGCCTCCACTCATCTCTCTCACTACTGCGTATAACTGTCCATGTTTGCGGGTTCTAGCCCTTTTTATAATAGGACTCGATTGCTTCGATTTCTTTTTCATTATAGTCTCCTTCAGCATTCAACATGAATTTATCAAAGTTTTTAATCTTTGAATCTTTATATGTCTTAAAGGGTTTTAGAGCGTCAGATTCTATATCTACCGCTCTCTTTGCTCCTTTACCCAACTTAATGTTGTCCCCAGTAAGCGGGTCAACAATTTCGATATCGCTACAAAAGCGCTCAACGTACTCCCTACTCGTGGAAGTCCAGTTCTTTGCCATAAACTTTTTTGTTTCTTCAAGTAAATCACTCCAGTTTATCTTTGCTACAGGTTCCTCAAACAGAGGACTCTTGTAATATAACTTCTTACCCTTATCTTCATCCATCTCTAGAAAGCCCGTCATAACTAAGGCACTAAGGATAGGCTCTATTTTGGTGAAGGGTAAGCCAGCAGCCTTAGCCGCTTTCTTAATCTCATTATTAGACATACGAATGGTATCTCCATCAGCGAAGCCAAACCTGTCTATCCTCGTATTAGGAAATAGCTTCAGTATATCTGTACCATGGCTAGGCATATGGAGACATTCCGATACAAAGGAGTTTAAATAAATCCGTAAGCCAAGCCAGTTGTGCTTCGGCGTAACTAGCCCATAATGGACTCCGTCTTTATTGACCCTTAGTATCTCGTCTGGGTAGAACCTAGCCACAGCGTTTATAACTCTCAATAGATACTGCACCTTAGACCTTGATACAGGAAAGGCGCTAGGTATCGCTTCATATAAGAAGGGCGCACACGGGTTCTTCATATGTAACGCGTCTTCATCATCTCTCGCTACTATGACATTAAGTACATGCTTTTTAAGACCTTCTATCTCTTCATCTGTCATAGTAGTAAGGTCTGCTCTAGGTAATGCACTATGAAGTAGCTTATGCTTCAATACCCTCTCTGTTTGTTCCACAGTGGGGTTAGTATGCATAATCATACATCTACGTTCCAACTCTGCGTCGAAATATGCTGCCCCCTTTGTATTCTCTACAGCCACACACATAAAGACATATTTAGGATGTAGTTTAGTTTCCACAGTATCTCCTATCGTTACATCCGTTCTCTTCCTAAACGCAGTTCTCCCGTCACCCCACGTCTTAACTACCTCTATCACTGCTTCTGGAAGCTTTTGCGCTTCAGGGATGGCAACGAAACGAGAACGGTTTATCTTCTCAGCGTCATACCATACCGCAGTTTCAGAAAGATGCTCCAACGCATAGTAGAACTCTTCAGGAAGTAAATTAAAAATAGCGTCCATTATAACTGTCTTACCTGTTCCAGAATAAGCTTTGATAACAAAGTTGTTGTCTTCCAAAAGATAGGATAAGCAAGCACTTAGGGCTAGCTCATCCTCTCCAAGGATAGGATTTAATACACCATCTTTATTTCTTACGTTATGAAAATATCTGGTCAGGTCGTATAGTTCATACCCCATCTTTCTCATCTTCCTTTATCTCTGCTTCTTCTGCTTCCTTGGCTTCCTTTATCTTTCGGTCTCTACGGTTATACCAGCGTGAACCAGCAAGCCACATAGGAGGACCACGAGGCACTTCTTTTGCGCCTTCTTTTAACTCTTTAAAAGTATCGTTATACCATTCTACTATCCAATCCTCTATATCATCTTCCGACCAAGGCAACGCCTCGTATTCCACTTCTAACATTTTACTATGTATATATTTATTTAATTTCATATCCATTTCTCCCTCGCTCTACGCAGGTCGAGAACATTGTTGTCAACCAAACGTATGGCATATACCTTTATATCCTTTTCATCTATACCACTGAATCGGTCCTTTAATAAAAGGAACAAGTCTATCAGGGTAATGGGTTCCCCATCTTTATCTTTTAAAAAGTCTATTATCTCTTCAGGAACAACCCATTTCCATTCTTGTTCCTCAGAGTTATATAAAGATGGTCTGAATTTCTCAGCCACAAAGGTTTGTTCATCAGTCTTCTTCAGTTCATATCCCTTTACAGAGCGACCCATTGAAGTCTTTATCTTAGCTCGTCTAATTTCAAAGACTATATCTGTGGGGTTTGCACCCTCTTCTATAATCTTAGTAAATACTTTCTGAAAGTTAGTATGTGTAGAAAGGGCAGAGGAGAGATATGAAATCTCAGTTAATCCTCCACCACTATATTCTGACTGGTCGTGATATACTCCATAAGTAAACTCATGAATTTTAGGTATACCATTAAGGCAGAACTTACACTTACCTTCTTTCGCCCAGCACTTAGACCTTCTACTACTAGATTGGTTCCAATGTTTTACCCTATGTATAGGGGCTATAAAGGCGAATTGAACTAAGGCAGTCATAGAGTCTTCTAACCAGACTCTCTTGCTTTTAGATGACTGTATCCAGTCACTATAGCTCATTTAATGGCTATCTTCTTACCTTGACTCTCTTCTGCTTTCTCGATGGTTATATCTAGAACGCCATTGTTGAAATTAGCTTTAACTTTAGAAGGGTTTAATTCCATCTGGAACTCTTGACTAAAAGAGTAATCCCTATCTTCTGTCTTAGCTGTGACTTTAACCATATGTTTATCAACCATAAGCTCTATATCCTTCTTCTGAACACCGGGCATATCAACGGTAAATACTATATCACCATTTCTATCTTCCCAGTCTCCTATCGAAGGACGACCTTCAGGCTGAGTCCACATACGAGGGCCACGGTTCATGACATCTATCATATCCATCCAAGAATCCAAAAGGTCTTCTATCGGATGCTTTCTCATATCTTTAATCCTCTACGCTTGTTGCTGCTTTCTTCTCTACTCGTTTCATAACACGGAAGTATGGCTTGCTTGCGCCTTCCTTCCAGTATGAGTTCCTGAACATAACATACTCGTCTCCACCTTCATTCTTTCCGGTGTAGTATATGTTTCCGTTCTTATCTGTGTTCCGGAACAATCCGGCTACCAATTCTAGTTCTGTCTTTTTCTTTGTCTCTTCTTCTGACATACTAATCACTCCTAACCCAATATCACAGGGTTATTTAAAGCTTTCGCTTTTACTATCTTTCCAGTTTCGGGGTCTACATATATCCCGAACCTACTTTCTTGTATCTCTTCAATGGGGGTTTCATCTTCTACTGCAATGTAGATAAGATGTTTAGGTCCCCTACATTCTATATCGCTCTCTTTAACGTTGCTCATACATAGGGCACACACATAACTATCCATAGTGCCTACTCCTATCCATACTATCTTCTTGTTTTATCTGTTGAATGCTTATTTCCAATAGTCTTTCGCCATACTTCTTTATCAATTTGTCTAATATCCTATTAAATGTTTCTTCTGGGTCTATGCTTTTATCTGGAACCAACTCAATAGAGAAAGTTCCTATTCTCATTACATGAACCATTTGTGTATCTTTACGAGCCATCTCCATTTTGGTATGGATAAGTTCACCAGCCATATCAGCCATGGCTTCTATCTCTGGTTCATCAGAAGACGAATCGGTCATCTACTATCTCCAGTTTTATCAATACTTTTCTTAAGTTCTTTATCATTCCTTGGGTTTCTCCTATCTTGTTATCCAAATCAGATATCTGCATACTAAGATGCATACAACGTTCTAATACATCCTCTATACTTTGTATAAAAGGAAACCAATTACTTTCGTCGTTGTATATTTCGGTTCTTTTTAGAACCGTGTCTGCCCATAAAGTGTGGCTTTCGTCCACTTCTTTCTTTTCCGCTGTTTCTCGCTTTGTCATCTCTTCTCCTCTTTAACATTTTCATTTTTACTTTGTTCTTACGTGGGTTGAGGTGATATACTTGTCCTGTCCATGCGTCTACATAGCATCGGACATACCCCATCCAGTAATCTCTACAGTTCTCTTCTGTGGGGTTTAGACCACGTATCTTAACTTTCTCCATAAGACGCATACGCATCTTACCGTTCGCCCCTTTAGCCCATATGCGGTCAAAGGTTTCCCAACGTTCATTCATAGTGTCTCCTGTCCTACGTCTTTATGGTATCCCTCTCTTAGACATCGTTTGCATAGACCCGACCACTTAGGAACCGTGCGTCGTTTACACTTCTTACAAAAGTGAGCCATACTCATGAGCAACCAGCTATAGCCATCCACATTATAGTGAATCCTACTCCAAAGATGAAGGATATAACCCATTCGACTTCTATTATTCTATCCATCATACACCATACCAATCCACATACAGAACGCTATAATTCCTGCTGCAATAAGATATAGCTCAGGCTCAGTAGGGATAGGGATAGAGATTCTCTTTGTTTGGAAGTAGTCTCTCATCCAAACATCCTATCGCTGTTATCTATTTCCATGTTGAGTTTATCTAACTGTTCCATCCTTCCTTGAACCTCATCCATCCTATCTTTAGCGTTGGACAACATCATTTCCATTACCTTTACTAAGGCTAGTAATGACATCTCTTGCCATCGCTCAAGTTTATAGAACTTGGCTATCTTTCTCAGGTTGGGGCCAATAGACGCTATCTCTAACTCATGCATCACTTTGACCATCAGCTCCCACTCCACAAGCTCATCTTCAGACATTAACTCCTTCAACGATATGTTGGAGTCCTCGTCATCATATTGACTTATGAAGCCGTCAAGCAGCTTACCCATACTTAAATGACCATACGGTCTATACGGTAAGCTCTAGTGTGCTGAGGGAATTGCCCTGTGTATTGTTTCAGGTTATACCTGTTGTCTATACCTACGGCATATACCATACCTTCACTAGATACCCTTACGTCCTCTACTAGGATAGTTCTCACAGAGTCACTATCTCTATCGTGCTTCCACGTAGAGAAGTCGAACTCCGTTCTCACTTCAGGGTTATACCTAAAGCTCACTTGCTTGTGGTTTCCAGTGCTTTGGAAATGTTCCGCCGCTTTGAAGACCCTCTCAAATATTTCTGTTCTCATTGACATTGTATCAACTCTAATCTAACAACAGCTACCACCTATTTAAAGGTTTCGCTCCCTCTCTATATGGAAAGCATCGCACACACCTACTATTACCTTTCTCATCAGTAAAGATGGCTTTTGACTCACACATAGGACAACTCATCATTATCATTTTTCAAATAAATAGTATGCTATAACCAGCAAGCACATACAACAACCCCATATGTATGCTATGATATAGCTTAAGGGCCAATCTGTATCTAACCAAGCATGAGTAGGCCCCTTCTTTACTTGTTGTTGCTTCTTCAACGCTTCTTTATTCACACGATACTTGGGCATCTTATCCCAACATGCATCGCATAGATAGGCTTTAAGGTGTGGTTGTTCACTCATAAAGTGTATCTTACACTTGGTGCAATTATGCCATAAAGCCTTGTAGTATGTAGGTTTGGCTTGTAACTGATGCTTGTAAGGTATTTTAACCATTCTTTTCCTTCTGGTTTTTCTCATAGCAGTTATCACAAACGAAGGTCTTTATATGTTTAGAAGCAGTATGTATACTCACGTTCTTGCAATATACACAGTTCAATATTCTCCCACCCATCATTTTAATATTTCCTCATATACCTTTTGTAAGTTCCATCTCAGCGGAGCTTTCAACCGCTCTATCTCTATTCCATGCTTCTCTATCCATGACCATTTAACTGACTTACCTTTCCACTTCTTACTATACCAATACTTTGCCTGTGCAGGTGTTATAGCCCACGCCTTCTTATTCCTAAACTCTTCTCTTCGTATAAGGATAAGCGATATACCGCCCTTCCTCACTAACATCTCTCCTTCTCTTACCTGATGAGGAGCGATAGAACGGCCACTGCCATACCACAAAGGGAAAGCAGTAAGATTGCGAGAAGTTTTAGCCTCAAGCATAATTGGTCTTCCTCTGTATACGCTAAAGAAGTCTGCTGGTTGTTTCTCTGCAACAGCCATTTTAACGAATCTACTAACGTCATTTGTATCTTGTATCCTAAACCACCATATATGCTTGGATGATTTCAAGCTTCTCCTTATTTCACTTTCAAAGTTCTTTCCTGTATCTCCTTTTCTCTTTGCCATTGACAGCTCCATTAAGCTTGAGATATATATCTCATAGACTTAATATATCTATCTATAGGGAGATATATAAAGCTTGCTGTATAGAGCTTACAGTCCAAGTAAGTCCCAAATCCCTAAGCTACCACATAGCTGACAGTTATTCATATACAGTCGTGCTTCTGCTTCAGATATCTCTTTACCGCAGTTAGCACAGGTAGGTCTTACGCCAAACATCTAACTCCTACGGGTATCTGCTCATATGTGCAGTCTTCTGGTTCTTTATCATCACGCCACCGACGGAACTGAGGGTGTCTTATGGCCCCAGACGGATACCAATTATTACCCTTAGCAGTAAACACTCGTCCTACATACATCTCAGGCATCGCAGTAAATAACTTTCGCTCTTTCTCAGTTATACCACCGACGGTAACATAAACATCTTTGTCTATCAGCGTTCCTAATACACTACCTACCATCCCTTCATACTTGGTTCCTATATCAGCATCTCTGAAACCTGTGCAGATATATTCCATCTCCACGATAGCCTTCATTCTCGCCCAAGCATTCTTGTCATAGTATTTACTTGTGCTATCTTTAAAGACCAGACCTTCATATCCATATTCCAAGATATACTCATCCCACAATCTTTTCCATTCGTGAGTCTCATATGTTTCTAAACGGCGCATAAATTCTAATTCTCCTCGAAGTCGGTGAAATATCTCAGCTCCAAAAGTTAATCTACTTTCCAAAGTCATATCCTTTAGGTCTACACCATTCATCTCAACACAATCAAAGATATAGAAGTTGCGGTTCTTACCCATCTTGTGGCCCCAATGTGAACCAAACATAAACTCACCAAGTAGGACAGCGTCAATGGTTCTATCTTCCAAGACCCCATCATCTTTCATCTTACCTGTTCGTGAGTATATGGCCCACTGTCCGTTGGACACTTTCATGCAACCAAATATACCATCCATCTTTAATTGGACTATATCGTATTGCTCAGGGATAGGCCTATGCTCTTCCCATCTCAGTTCTCTAAATTTAGGTCTATCTATTGTTTCACTCATTGTAGTTGTAGTCTTGCCATCCTTATAGAATCTTTAAGGGATATGTTCTCAGTTCTCATCCCTACTTCTTCTTCCATATCAACCATCATTTTCCATGCCATCTTCTTAGGTAAGTATCTCAGTAATATACCTATTAGATGAAGACTCTCAGCGTTGGTTGTTACCATATCTTCTCGGCCTAAGTATCATCTTTTTCTTGCTACGCCCAAAGCGTTTATCTAATTTTGTCAGTATCTCTCTTATCATTGTTCTTGCTCTCTTAGTATCTCTTCCGGTTCTTCCGGTTTCCACATACCTTTAGCCATTATATTCTCAAGCCATTGGTCTTGGTATCTCAGTGGTAGTTCCATATAGATTATCTCAGCTATATCTTCGACTGCGTTAAGCAGTTCTTCTGTGTTTTTTTTCATTTTCTTTCTCCGTAGTATCATAATATATCATAATATTTAAAGGTTGCGGTGAAGGAGGAATATAGAAGCCCAAAACAAAACATATAAAGGATAACCGCCGTCTGTGGCTTAAGTATGCTCGTCTATGTTTGCGTATGGTTGAGGGAAGAAACTTCTACCTCTATATGAGTAGTAGTTCGTGCATCCTGACCATATGTTAGTGTTTAGTCCTACTACCGACTTCAGTTCGGTGTGGCCTATGTTATCACTAACAGTTCTCAGTTATAAGACTTTTTACTGCGCATGTATATAAGCCCAATGCACTGCTAAGGTGACTGATAATGGTTTTACATATATCTCAGGGGCGCATACTTATATCACTAAGAGTTTGCAGTATCTCCCTGCTTCGGACTGACGGAAGATACTTGCGGCAGATTCTATATTCTCAGGCTTCACCACATTTAGTGGGATAGGGGCAATAAGGAGGTAAAATATGAGCCAATCAAAAATTAGTTCATTACCCCTATCCTTTCACTTGTGTTTATACCTTTAGTTTCTTATGTGCTATACTCATAGCCTCCTGTATCTGACTGTCGGGTCTCATTGTTCCATTAGCTTTAAGCAGATGAATCTCATTCTCAGCTATCACCTCGTTCATCTCTAATGCAGTATGGTTTCTATCCCCATACTTAACACGGCACAATGCCTTTATCAGTTTGAGTCGGGGTCGCATTAGTTTCTCATTCATATATGCATATCCCCTAACTTGTGTCCTGTGTGTATCTTAATACACTGTTGCTTGCCTCTATTATAAACTTCCATACTACCCATATAGAAGTCTATCTCGTCTTTATCTCTCAACATCATTTTCTTATCGTATGTAGTAGCGTAATAGTTCTTTGATTTAGAAGGACACCAATCATCTTTCTTTAAATGCTTACCAGCGATAAAGAAGGATGGTTTGTTATCCTTATCCAACAGCCACGACAGAAATATAAAATAACCCTCTCTCTTAGAGAAGGTTCCACTGAACCAACAATCTCCCGAAGTAGTCTTTATCTCAACGGGGTCGCCGTATAAACGTATGTCAGGCTCACTGTCTATCTTAGGGGCTACTGCCCCATCTATCTCAGAAGCCATAGCGTTCTCAAGCAGACCGCTTATATCTTCCGACTTCTGCTTCTTAGTCTTAAAGAGGCTTTTCTTATCATAGAAATCGAATAGGTCTTTCGTATCTCTCGTTAATCGCTCTATCACTCCGTCAGTAATCATAACTCACCATTCCAACATTCTTCACATATAAGTCTGTTAGCGAACATATCATCACCACAACCCAAACATATAGTTTCCATCATCTATATACCTACCCTGTTCCAAAATCTCATCACCATCAACAACCATATTGCCATAAACATAGCAATTAGCATATACCATTGGCCTGAGTCCATATCAGTCACCTCTATACCACTCCAACTTCATTTGGACACCTCTATCTTTCTTCATCATCTCTCCAACTCAAACCCCACGAATCTCCCCACTCGTCGTTGTTCCTATCACTCATGTTTCGTGGGAAAGAGCCATACTTCTCAGCATACTGCATAGCGTAGAGGCTTTCTAAGTAATATGCCTCTCCCCTACTTATACCACTATGGAGGACATTCATCCTTACATTACTGCCCTCCTTCATATGACCCGAACCATATCTTTGCTCTGGGTTTATTGTTATACCATATTTTAGTATCTCTCTGTCGAAGTTCACGTCATATGCTACGTTATTATTATCCAATGATTTCATTAGATACATCTCATATACATGACAACATCCCTCCGTCTTTAGCTTGCTCACTTTATCTGTCTGTTCAAATTTGCTCATACTTTTATCACCTTCCTGATAATCTTAGCTACCTTTGTAGCTATGTTGTTAATGTCATCAATGTATATATGGTTAGTGAACATACGTTCCTGAAAGTGTGCGCCACCGAACCCTACTTGTATGATTGACCATCCTTTAGCTTCAAGGCTCTTAACTGCTTTAGCTGTGTGTTCTATACCTCTCGTTCCACCGTAGCCTATCGCCGCAGGAGAACCATCAGAGAATACTATCATAAGTTTGTTAGACATAGGGGCATCGGTTTCTTCTCTTACCTTACCTCCAGCGGCAAGTATAGCATTACCATCCCTATTCTCGCACTTTGAACGCATAGCCCCACAAGCCATCGGCCTATCCCTCATCTTAGGGCTGTGATATATAGTCATATTGGTAGTGTTAGGGTCGCTATGCCACTTTTCACCGTCAGCCGTATGTCCCATTACCCATAGGTTAAGCATACTGTTTTCCTGAAGTGCCTCTTTTATGGATATACAGGTCTGCCTTGCTCGTTCTATGCGACCACCACCCATACTACCACTCTCATCAACCAACAAACATACATCCAAAGGCTTATCTTCTTTAGTTATAGTGTTCTTGAATATATCTAACCTATCCATAGGTATTCTATGTAGGTTGCGTTTGTCTATCCTTCCACGCTTTTGATTGCGTATGGTTAAGACTTCTCTATTACCATATAGCTGTATCTTACGCTTAAGTAGGTTAGTCTGAGGCTTCATCTTTCGAGAGTCTCTTTTATATACCTCGTTATGATGTTCTTTAGGAACGGCTTTCTGCCATGTTATCTTTGTTTGCCTATTAGTTAGACATTCACTCTTTCCTAACTTAGTTTCAGTGTAGTCGCTATCTTCCAGCCTCGCTATCTCATCTATTAAAGATTTGGAGAGCATACGCTCATGCTCATCTCCCTCCGGAGGGCTATACTCCGTAGCTCCGCACGTATGTCCAAACTTCCTACGGTCTAATTCAGTGGGTAATAACTTTCCGAAGGTAGACTTCCTACCCATCTTTGTTAATTCTTCTTTCTTAAGTTGTTCTTCTATCTTCTTCCAATCATCATCACTCAGTTCAGTATCACCAAAAGTCTTACGCATCTCTTCCATACGCTTAGCTACCTGTTCCATACTATTATCAGGCATATCTTTTGCCATCTTTTCAGCGACCTTCTTCATATAAACGAATAAGGTTTCTACCGCCTTGAGGACACTTGCCCTATCATCCAACGCTTTAGCTAATGCTCTTGCGAAGAATTGTAAATGCTTAGCGTGTCTTTTCTTCCTACCCTTATCAATCTTGTCGGGGTATCTTATAAACGCAAGCATAGTATTCATTAAATCTATATATGGGTTCCCTTCAGACTTCTCAAGTATATCCTTCATTTGTTCATCGAAGTAATGTTGTTTAGTCTTACTTATATATTGCACGAACCCAGCACAATCTTTTGCTAACTGCTTTTCTATATACTCATCTTCCACACTATTACCGATAGAGTGTAGCAGTTCACTTTGCCAATGGTCTAATGCGTTATCTCTTGTATATTCCTTTTCCCATCTTATTAGTGGTTGAGTATGAACGAGATGTAGCTTTTCATGTATAGCCAATCCCGATACTATATCTAACTTATCATCATTACGCTTAATTAGTGAACCATCTATAACTATCTGACCTGTTGCCATATTGGTATAGGCCGTTCTCGTAGAAGCAAAGTTAAGACTATGTGATACATGTGGGTCTACTACTTTACACAATGAATCTAAATGTCTCTTATGCGTAAGCATACGAGCCGCATTATCATCGTGTAAGGTTTGAACTCCATATGAACCCCACATTCCAGACATAGAGCCTCCTCCCCACCTATTCCAAGTGGTTTGCTTGCCCCACGTATAGCCGCTTCCAGTCCTACCCCATACGTCGCCCGTAGAAGATACGCTTGGTGCATCAGATATAGCCGTCTTTGCTGTATCTCCACTTCCCCACGCATCTGTTCCAAAGTCGAGCTGTTCTTCACATATAGGACACTTACCATCCATATCTGCTTCGATAAACTTCTGACAGGAATAGCAATATTCTTCGCTATATTCCCCTGTCCAACTGTCTATGCTTGTATCTGTGTAATCCATGCGTCTACTATCTCAGTGTGGTCTACTATTTCACCAGTCATCTTATACTCAAAACACTTTAGGCTTCTCTTTGCTGACCCTACTGTGCATTGATATATAAATTTATCATCTTCACCTACCAAACCCTCAAGTAAGGTAGGAGCCTCATTAGGAGTTATAGTCTTAGGTAGGTCTTTCTCTAACATACCATCAGTTATCAGTCTGCGCTTATATGCGCCAATATGCCTTCCTGTTATATCTGCTTCAGGATAGACAGTCTTTATCGCTTGCGCAACATACTTAGGCATAAGTCCATGCTCAAGTAATACTTTTGCTAACTCATGCCAATACATATGCTTTCTTATCTTTGCTCTCGCCATCTAATCACCCATAGATTGAATTGTCTGTATAACTCTAACACGCTCAGTGTCATCTCCACCCTGAACCGGATAGAAAGGCAAGCACGTATGCTTCAGTGCGTCTATCAAAGACATACCATCAACAAGGAACTCAGCCGTAGTTAGGCACATACGAGTAGAAACAGCTACGTTTAACTCTTCAGCCTTATATAGACCTCTTATCTTTTGAGCGAACTCAGTTATACGTCTTGCGTCATCTTCGCTTATCTGTGGAACACGGATTTGTAAGAGTTGTTGCTCTTTCTTTTGAGGCAAATACTCTAATTCATATAAACCACCACAAAATCTATCTTTCCAAGCTCTATCTAAATCATGCGCACAGCCAAGATACTCCCTACCTATGTTAGCAGTAGCATAGAAGAAGGCATTATCATCCATCTTCACTACGTCTGCGTCATCACTTTCGTCTAACGCTAAGGTCTTTTGTCCATCTAACACAGGCATAAGGATATTGGCTAAGTCGCCTGTCCTATCCCTCGTTATCTCGTCAAGCATAATGAAAGCCCCACTGTTATCAGTTATGGCCCCAACGAAGCGAGATGGCTTAAACCATGTTCCATCTTCTTTGTTGAACTTCGTATCACCCAACAGTTTAGCTGAAGGGTTCATTGTATCACCAAAGTTAAACGAATAGAACGGCTTGTTAGTTATCTCTGCGAGAATCTTCCCTAAAGATGACTTACCGCAACCGGATGGCCCCGTCACAAGTATGTTATTACCCCTAAATACGTTTCGCAACATAGTATAGAAGGTCATATCATCCGCAAACTTGAACTCCTCCGGCACGCTTACGCTTGCCTTTATCTTACCTATAACACTATCATCTATGATAGGTTCCGGTTCTTCTTCTACCTCTTCATCGGGGGTATCTTCCTCATCTCCGAACAGTGCGCCTAAGCCTTCCAGCTCTTCTCCACTATCCATGCTTGGGTCGGATTCTATATCCTCCCCGTCGTCGAGTTTATACTCGTCTTCGCTTTCGCTCATATCTTTCTCCATTTCCGCCCTTTTGGGGCTAATAATCTCAGTGTCGTCAAGGTATTTAAGCATTTCGTCGTATGCTATATCTAACTCCTCAACCTCCGTATATAGATAGTGTGATGGCTCAGGCATATCCCATCCATCTCTATCTCTTATCTCTTTAGTCTTTAACCATTTACGCTTATATGCTTGGTATACCTCATCATAGGTATGTGGCTTCTCAGTCGTTAATGCTCTACCCAAAAACTTTTTATCTCTCTCTGTTGCTTTGCCTCCTCCGACTCGCTTTATCACTATATCTTCATCGCTTCGGGAGGGTGGTATGGGTTTTAAGCCCCTTTCTTTCATTACTTCCAGCGCACTCTTATATGCTTCACTTGTAAAGCTCACTCTCTATCCTCCGGTTTGCAGTATGTCCAATCAAGGGCATCATATATGTCTTGCTCAGTCTGTCCTGCCATATATTCTAAACCAACCTCATCATCTTCATAACCTTCAGGTGGCATATATAAACCATATTGGTTGAGTATGCCTCCCTTTTTCTTTATCAATACACGCTTGCGTATGTTATATCTACTTGGCCCCGTGTTATGCATAAGGGCCGCACCCCAATGAAGTTGCTCAGTGTAGAAGCAGTTAATATATAACCCACTTGGGGCTATGAATATCTGTCGCTTCTTTTTACCACTGTCATACCTCCAACCTTTATCTCTAAAATATTGTGCTATCGTATATGCATCGCCTATAATTTGGTAGTCTATATCTCCTACCTCTTTCTCCTTCCTTCTCAGCGACCCAACGATAGCGATTCTATCAGTGCTATCCATCAGCCCTATCTGTATAAGGTGTTTCTTTGCTATTCTCATACCATCTTCATATGATATAGGCTCTCCTTTACTCATCTTTTCTCCTTTTCTTTACTATCTTTACCCTCTTAGGTATTATCTTCTTCAATACTGCGTTGAAGTCTATAAAGTTCACACCTTTCTCACTACTCTTAGGTAGAGTATATCCTTCGTAAGGCACTTTAGCTACTTTCTTTTTCATACATCTTCTCCGCTTTCTTTATCTCTTCTAAGTCTATCGCTACACCACTACTGTTAATGGCATATCCCTCATCTATCAGTTTACTATGCAACATATCTAACATAAGTAATTGCATTAACTCTTCCCACATCTCAGGCATATCTTTCATACAACCTCCATAACACTAACAGTGCAGGTATAAACTTCTCGGTTGGAAACGTAGCAGGATTAATGGGCAATATAACTCACCTCATTAATCTTATCACTCCAACAGGCTCGACACTCTCCGCATTGATTACCTTGTTTGGATGATGGACATATATATCCATCGCTATTCTCAAGCATATCTTTAGAGTATACAGATGATATATGGTCATATCCCTTTAGTGTGTTGCTATTAACATTAGGATTGCTCACTCGTATAATCAAGTTAGGAGCTATATCGTTGTTCTGCGTATACTCCTTCACAAGTTTATACTCTTTTGTTGGAAGCCAAAAGCGTATGTTGGGAGACGACCATGCTACTGTGTTTATATCACTAAGCATAGCCGTTCCCTGTATGTCCCCGCTATCGAACCAACGAAAGTGTCCTGTATTAATTATATGTTTCTTATTATTCATTATATATATCATAGCGTTAGTCCATGTATCTCTATCATTAGACCACGCATTATATCTTCTCTCTAAAGCATCCTGCGTATTACCAAACATATATCTCCCTTTGAGGGCATAACATTTATTGCATACACTACCTTCTATCTTTGCGAGCTTACTGCCCATATCACATCTCTTAGCAGATATACTCCACGCATACGAGGGCATCTTACTTGGCGCAGATAACCCTCCTACGCTTGCTTCCGCTTCTTTTAAACTATTAAATCTCAGCCACCACATATCTCAGTCACATCTCCCGCAGGTAGGAACGTTCTGTTCTCCTTTACGTCTATCGTCATCCATCGCATATGCATGTCTATTGAACTCAGTATATATCTCAGCTCCACACTTAGAACACATTTCCGTTATCCAACTCATATCTCAGTCCAACCTATTACATTTTCGGCAGTAGTATATCCTATATCCCGATTCAAACCATATGTCTGCTTCACAGTCCATACACTTAAGTCCACTCATTAACATATCTAACAATAACTCCTTATCTTTTCAATAAGTTTCTCGTAGTCATACTCCTCCATATATCTAAGCGTAGTAAGTATCTTCTTTAATCCTTGCGAAGTGCTATACATATCTTCTTCAGTCTTAGGATATACATCCCTAACTAACTGTTGTATAAACTTATATTCTTTATCTTCATAGCCACTAACATATACTAATGGGAAGTTTTCTTTACCTCTCAATACAAGCTTTATATCATCAACAGTAAATTCTTTATCCATATTACCAATCTCTCCTCATATCACAAAGACAGGTATTATTCTCTATCGCACAATCACATACTAAGCATACTTCTATACCAAACTCATCTATGCGTATTGGTTCTATATCTTTATTCATAGGTCTACTCCAGATAAAGCTTGCTGTCGTATACCTTCATCGTGTTCTTTATACTCCTCAAAGTTATCTACTTGGTGAGGGCATATTGCACTCTTGAAGTATAGGTCACTTATAGCCATGCGTCTTTGTCTAAAAGATGTATCTATGACATAAGCTCTATTATTCACAGGTATATCTTTCATTAACGCTGCTATCTGTTCCGGCTCTAACATAGAGAGTAGGCTCTCTATATCACTAAGGTTTTGGCTCGATTTTGACATTTTTTCCTCTTAATTAACATGGTTTCAAAGTATTTAAAGCTTTTGGCGGTTTTTGGGGCTTAAAGATATAACCTCAAGCTCAACCGTTTCTATGTCCTAATCCCGCCTATCATACGCAGAAAAATCGGCGGTGGTTTAATATAACCCCCCTCTCCTATATTATACTATATTAAGTCATAGCTCTATTATGGTATATATCTCTTGCTCTATATACACCATTAGTGTGCTTAATAGAGCATATAGTATTATCTTAATAGAGCATTGACTTATAGAGCCTATATAATATAGCAGACTATTTGTAAACGTGGCTTCTTCTCTTCGCACATATAAGCACCAAACCAGTTCAGTGATAGAACTAAAACTGGGTTTAAGTTTGTTCTCACAGCTATATACCGACCTAAGCTCTATTCCGCACGCATAATCTCTCACCCTCGTAGACATATAGAGCCAAAGGCCTTATATAGCAAGCTCTATAAAGCTCAGGTTCTCACTATAGCGGTTCGACGATTGCTTATATATTGCGTGCGCGCGGGCTTTATAGAGCTTATATGCTTAAGGGCTATACCCCACGCCCTGCGCAGGTCCTGAAAATCCTGAAAGTAGTGAGCGGGATGTATAGCGGGGTATATAAGTATCGGGGAGCTTTATATACTTAATCGAGGCAAAGCTTTATATATAACGATGCCCTTGTATATTTACCGGAAACGGATAAGGACTTAACAATAATGAAAGGAGGAAAAAAACTTATGCCCGCAACTTCAAAGACGCAAAAAGGAACCGCTATGGATTACCTTTCGGCCCCTCGTGATAGTGGAATAGTCAAAAGCCTTATGGCTTCTATTGGCTACGAAGCACCGAAGGGAGGCCGATTGCCTGCCGGAGTCAAACTTGACACCCTTATAGCTTTAGATGAGGCGTTCACGGTTGAGGATTTTAGCGATTTTGTGTCGTCAATCCAAACTCGTGTAGCTGAATTGCAAGCTGGTCGAAGAACTGCAAGCGTGAAGGTTTCGGCTACGCCGGAGTCAATCGTCAATGCAGTAAAATCTGGGAAAATATCGCTGTCCGATTTAAAGGATGCGTTAAATTCTCTCGATTAAATTCGTTAGCGTAAAATGTTCAATGGGGAGAGAGAGTATAAGAGTCTCCCCTCTTTATGTTTATGTAGGCCTACATATAGGCGTGAACATATAAAAACCATTCGCACGTTAGCACAGATAGAGACCACCAAAAGTATAGACCACGTCAATCAAGCACTCTAAGTCACTTGTTTAGGTATTAATTTAAAGAGCGACTGTCGCCTTTTCTCAAACTTAGTCGATGACTTCGAAACGATTTGAATCATACCCCTTTAAAGTTCTCATTCTCTCTAAGATGTATCGTCATGGTTTCAATTATATGTGCGGGTTCTCACCTGACTGTAACCGGTTTGTCAGGACCCCACGCCACCCTTATGATGTCAAATGTTCTAAACAGGAGGGAGTTAAAGCGGGACGCCCGACCCCCTATATAAAGGGGGCTCCCTCCGAAGTGAACTTTAAAAAATCAGCACCTGATTACCTATCTTCAGGCTCACCGATTTCTGAATGTCTCAGTGGGTCAGCTATTTCTTCATCGAGTCCGAGTTCTTTTGCTCGGAGGGCTTCGCCTTCAGGCGTCATACCTCCCGTGCTTTTTCTCGGTATACCTGTCGGTCTCTTTCTCACATCGTAGAATCGAGGTGGTAGTGGTGTGCTGGCTGGCTTGGCTTGGGATTTTTCCCAATGCGCAAGCATTTCTTTTATGCTTTGGCTCATCTTTTACTCTAATATACCAATAGCAAGCAGGCATATAAAGGTTTGGGTGACCAGCCCCTGAATCCGAAAGGTTTATATAAGAGCTTACTGCGGCCAAACCGATTGGCCTTTGCAGCTATAAGAATACGTCTTATAACACAGCGTGCTCTATATATGATTCTAGAAGTCAACCATAGAGAATCGTAAGGTGTGGATGGGCATAGCGTTTATGCCCACAAAGAAACGCCCAACTACGTGAGTAGTTTTTAATCGCTTCTTACCAACCCGCAAGGCCTCATCCACTTGGACGTTAGCGTTTGCGAGCCGTGCCTTATCCGATTGGGTCGGATTATTCAGCCACCACGATAACGGGGAGCTACCCCATTAATGTAAACAACGGAAACTCAGATAAGTTAAACATTTCAGTCTCCTATCTTCATCGAATCCTTCCAATTTAATGGTTGTTGGGAATTTTCGCGCCTTAAGTCGCTTACTTCCGTCTAATATACCAATGTCAGGGGTCTATTTAAGCTTTTGTGTCTTGTGTGGTTGTGCGAGTCATGGAGTGTTTAATTCCACTCTTCCACTCTGACCACTTATCGACTACTGTTATTATCACTGTTTCACCCCGTAGGTTTTTATATCCTTAACATATGTGTCGCCATATTCAAAACTGCCATAAGTCATATCACTCTTAACAGCGCAATACCATCTGGCATATTCATTCTTGGCTTCATTCTCAGGAGTCTGATATTTTCTCAATACTCTCCACTCAAAGTTAGCTGGGCCTTTCCATATTTCATACGGATTGTCTATTTCTCTTGTCTTGTTGCATAGATTTTTGGTCATTCTTTTACCTCTACTATACCAATAGCAGCCATCTATTTAAAGCTTTCGCCCCCCTAGGGGGCTGGTTCCTAAGCAACTATTCCAAAAGTAACAAAGCCTGCTATCATCATAAAAGTAGCTAATCGTGCAACTGCGGCGCTGGTATCAATTAGTGAGGGGCTCATAGTTTAATTTTCTCCATCGGTTTAGCGTTTTTCACGTCAAGGCCCAAATCTCGGGCCATCAACGCCTCACCTTCAGGGGTCATACCACCTGTCGAGTGAATTTTTCTCCCTGTGGGCCGCTTACGCACATCATAAAATCTCTTTGGTAGTGGTGTGCTGGCTGGCTCGGCTCGGGCTTTCTCCCATGCGCTTAACATTTTCTTAAGGCTGTCTTGGCTCATAGATAGACAAGGGCAAGCAGCTATATAAAGGTTGGGGTCGGCGCCCACGATGAGCTGGTTCTAAGCGGACGGCTGGAAACATGGAGCGAGAGCTATATGCGGGTATATAAGCCTCCTCGTGCTTTATATGCTAAACTGACCCATACCTTTATATGCTTGCTCGCCATGTTAGATATAGAGAGAAAAACATGAGCGATATACACTATGAAAACCGCCAGCTTGCCCTATGGCACGAGTATGACCAGCTAAATGGTCGCGTCAGCTTCGACGCATTTATGGAGCGCCACGTAAACGTAAACGCTTACATTGTAAACCTAATGCGCGACCACGGCAGACTACCTGCCGAGGTGGACCGCAGCGAGTCTGCAAAAAGATTTGCTGAAATGGATTTAATACAGGCGGGCGATTAAAATGTTAACCCGCAAACACTTTAAGGCGCTGGCCGACATTCTGCGAGAGCATGAAGCCGACGGCGTGTTAATACGCGACCTTGCAGA
>Ga0080013_1001913_pt1 | contig 26008 bp, 37 predicted proteins | sample ETNvirenome_6_85_FD_69236 | JGI IMG/M metagenome (GOLD analysis project Ga0080013, IMG submission 69236) | Marine viral communities from the Pacific Ocean - ETNP_6_85 (SPADES assembly) (version 2) | ecosystem: Environmental > Aquatic > Marine > Oceanic | place: Pacific Ocean | collected 2013-06-19
CACGGTGCATCCTCACTTTTTAAATCGCAGATGGAAAAAGCGGCGACCTGGTCGTCGCAGACGGTGTACAGCACGACGACCATTGGCACTCGTAATGCCTGGGCTAATCGGCGCAGCTTACGACCGCTAAACTGATTCCAGATGCGGCTGGCGACAGCCTCTTTGAGGTCTTCGTCGATCTGGCCGGTCGTAGCGGCTGTAAGCTCCAGCACGGCGATGGGTAGCCCGTCACGATACTCGATCTGGTCCACGTCGTGTACTGCTCCATGATCCCAGGTGTAGCGCCAGGCTTTATAAGGCGCTGCTTTGTCGTTCCATCCATGTCTTCGCGGTCTCATTACTTTCTCTTAGCGGCTGCGCGACGACTTAATCGCCGCTGGTTTTCGGTTTCTTTATTTATTTCTATTGTGATGCTTTCAACTAGCGCCTCGTCGTCAGCCATCAGATAAATCAAATCATGCTCCTTGCCGCCGATCATTTTAGCGATGCGCGATTCCACGCGCTGTGGGTCGAGGTTGAGGAGGGCGTGGTAGCACGTATCGGCGGTCAGAAATCGATAAGCGATTACGGCACGGCGCAGATGGTGATCACGTTTATTTTTTTTGGTGTGGTGTGCGGCTTTGAGTCGGACCTCCAGTTCGTGCCACGCGTCTTCCAGCACGCCTGCCGCCAGGGCTACGTATGGGTCGGCAGTATTTTTGCGCCAGGCGATGTTGCGCTTTTTAGCCGCCAAATAGATGCCCCTGTTCAGTCATGACGTCGACGACGGCGCGTGTCGCGTCGTCGTCCCACGCCGTCCATGTCTGATCCTTTTTTCTGTACTGGAACCCCGTCCTGGTCAGCATCTTGTACGTCGCTGGCGGTAGCTGCGCTGGTGGCCTGGCTTTGATCGCTAGTTTTTTCGCCACTTCCGTCGGGTTCTTTATGCGCTGTTGGTGGTCGTCGTTCTGGCGCTTGAGCCAGCGCACCTCCTCCTCGATCACTTGGAGCAGCAGTCGGACCTCCGGCGAGGTAGTCGACCCACCCGTATTCAGCCAAGCGGCCAGGCACGACGTCGCCCATTCCAGCGTCCGAGAGCTTGTTGTACTTCTCTTTTCGATCTTGTGTTTGGTAAGTAGCCTCGCTAATAACATCTCTGTCGTGTACTGCTCTGATACGCTGTCGGGCATTTTTAACCATGCTTTCTAGTAGTTCACCGGCGCAGTGGAACGACGCACCGTCTGGTAGGTAGTAGGTATAGATTGGGAACTTGCGCCTACGGGTATGGAGCAGGTCATGCTCGTTAGCCGCGCCAAAGCTGTAGCCGTACTTTAGATCGAGGAAGAGCGTGTGCTTTGAAAACCTTTCCAGGTCGAGGTCATCGATAAGGGCGATAGCCTCTTTGAGTGTGGTTGCAGTGTTCATTTTTTACCCTCTTAATCGTCGCTTAAGTAGCTTAACGGCACCGTAATCTTGCAGCGTCGAGGTTTCTTCATCGTTTTGTAGCGGCAGTACTCGTCTGGCCCCACCGGTAGCGATCCGTTCCGTTTGTGGATCGTCGCCCATTCATGGACGATCTTAGGATGGCGGCTGTCGGTCAGATGGTAGCGATGACTATAGGGGGCCTCATATAGGCCGAAGATAATTGATAGAGATTCGTACGCCATCAGCCTCTCCTAGCGAGATAATGGGGCGTCGACTGCCGCCCGTCTACGCCGCTGCGGCATACGGCCATCGGCATCGGGTAGGTCTTGGGCGGCATCCATCTCATAGACCAGGTCCAGAACCTCTACGGCCAGTTCGCCGGTCAGCTCGTAGTCGCTGACGCCCTGGGGGGGCGTCACGTCGTTCTCGCGGCAATGGTCGAGGATGTCGCGGGCGAGGGTGTGGGCAAGCTTCAATTCAAATGGATCTTTCATTTCGCCTCCGGCGTGGTGATAGCTACGCTGTCGTCGCCGGTGACCACCTCAGTGCCGTCGACGATCTCACCGTTTTTTTCCAGCGCGGCGAGGATGGCTTTTTTGTCGGGGGTGCGCGTGACTTGTTCGCGCAGGTATTCGGCAGGTACGAGCGCCTCGTCGACGATCTCTACCTTGCGCCGCCCTTTGACTACTTTCACCTTGCCGTTGATCAGGTTAACTGTTTTAGCGCCGATAGCTTTGATCCAGGCACTCAGGCTGGACTCATGCCAGGCGCATCGCCGTAGCACCTTGGCCGTCTCCTGCTCTTCCCAGTGCCAAATCTTCTCTATCTCAGCCTGGGTGTGTTCCTGTATCTCATCGAGGCGCTGACGATGATACGTCAACGCACGCAGGTGGTCCTCTGCGCGGCTCTCGCCGTCGATCTTCTCAACCTCCTGTATCTCGTCGTCGTCCACCTGGCCGTAGGCGGCTTGCCAGGTGCTCGTCACGTCGCTCATGTCCATCTCCTGTACCAAGGTTTTCCCATCGTAGTTCGCGTCTTTTCTGCCGTGTGTTCATCCAGCAACGCGCCCAGCGCAGCCACCAGTGGGTCCAGCTTGTCGAGGCGTGCGGTTAAGCCTGTTGTGGTTCCTTTTAAAAAACGTACAGTGCGTGCGGCGTCGTCGAGTCGTTCGTTAATTTTTTGCAAGTTAGTTAATGAACTAAGAGCCGCTTTGTGGTGCGTGTCTAGTTGATCCTTGAAATCGTAGAGCGCAGCAGTTACGTTATCCAATCTCGTATGAATGCGATTAAGCTCTTGTGCGTCGCGCACGACAGGATTGGAATGATTACTTAGGGTTTGAGGAGGGTCAATGAAAAACGCGTCCAATGCGTCGGAATCTTTTGACGGCGAAAACTCGCCTGGGCGACTGCGGAATGGGCGACGCTCACACTTCAAAATCTCTCCGGTAAACAGATAGTGGTGCAGGTTGTGGCGGTTGCGCTGATAGCTGCCGACCCTGTCATCGTGTTTAGAGACGACCTGTTTCCCGTGCGAGTGATTCATAAAAGTTGTTTTTGGTATGTTAAATTTTCTCGCGGCCTGTGTACGATTTAGCTTGCCCAGTTTGTGGCATACCGCCGCGCAAATATAAACTGCTTCAACTTTTTTGTCGTCTTCGCTCATTTTAGCCCAATCCGTTATCTTTTCAACGGTTGGGTCGTAGTACATCGCCTTTTTGACGGGCTGTATACGGGTCATTGCTCATCCTCCTGCGGCACCAGCCGCACTACGACGCGTGGCAGGTCTTTATCGACGTGGAAACGATCCTGGAATCCGACGATCCATCGCTGGCTGTCGTCCGGCAGCACACCGGCTTCGACAAACCCGTCCAGTACGAACTTAGACCCGATGCGCAGGTTGTCTGGGTCGCGCCGCCGGTCTCTGGAAAACCAATCGAACTCGACAACGACGGGCTGCTGCACTGGCGCTATCGCTTCAGCCCGACAAAGCCACGCGATCCGCTCAGTCCAGCGGCGTTTCTCTTTGGCATACGAAGACCAGTGACCCTTCATGGCGTTGATGAGGGTGTTGAGGTCGGGCATAATGCCCTCGATGATCAACTCCTGGGGCGACGACGGGCCGAAAGCTTTTCCTTTGGAATTAGACGCCGCCGCCCCAGGCAGATCAGAAGGGCAGGTCATCGTCGGTCGGTGGACGGGGTTCGGGTGCTGGCTCTGGCACCGGAGCGGCCTTTTGCTCCAAGAGAGTGATGTCAATCTTTTTGTTCGCTTCGATAAAAAGCGAGGTCGCTAAATCTTGAACGTCTTGGGGTCCGGCTTTTTTTTCAATTGTGTAGCCCAGGTCGCTGTATATCTTCTCTGACTGTGCCATCATCCTCTTAGCGCACGCTGCTATCGCCTGGAATACCAGCAGGGCGTCCTCACGCGACTCAGGAGTCGTAGCACCCGTCACTGCGCCGTTGGACTCTGATGGCGTCTCAGCGACGTCTACGAGCGGTCGCTCACTGCCGTCAGGGTTGGTAACAGACCAGCGTGTCTGCTCCTTGTTGTTGGCGTCGTAGGTGACGACCTTAGTAATCAGCAGGGTCGTCGTCGCTCCTACGCCGCGCTGCTCTAGCTCACGATGCAGCGCGGCGGTGGCGAAGAGCGTATGCCGCACATCGTCGACGTCGACGTTGTACTTGTAGGAGTCGCCCCAATCCTCATTCTTGCTTGGTATATGCTTGGCGTCACCGTATTGGAAATAGACCACCACCGGTATGTTTGGGTTGAATTGCAGCTTTGGGGGGTATTGCGTTGCCTCAGTCATCGCCACACCTCCATCGCCAGCGTCGGCACGATCTGGTAGGCGAGGTAGGTAGCGGCCAGCGTAAGGAACCAGGCGGCGCAGCGGTCGCCTTTGCTGCGCGGTTCGGCCTGGCGCAGATGTTTGGTGAGATTGGTCGGGCGAGGATTGCCGTGGAAGTCGTAATCGACTGCACGACGCTTCACTTTTTTGCGCTTGCTTACTGCACTGTTAAACACTGTAGCCACTGTAGCCTCTCTTTCGGTGTGGGGTTTTTCGTTCCTTTTTCCAAGTATTGCGAAGAGTCCGAATTTTGTCAAGCGCCAAATTCGGAGTGCTTACAACTGCCTATGTGTTCACCTTCACCATACTATACAAAAAGGCAGCGATTCGCGCGAATCGCTGCCTTTCTGGTAAAACTTGTGCGCTATAAAAAAGCTAGCGCAATATCAAAAAGCGTGGGATTCTAAAAAAAAGTGGAGAAAATCGCTAGAAAAAGGCTAGCGCACAAGTGGTAATTAATTTGTTTTTTAGTCAACGATAGATTAATCACCACTTTGCGCTAGAAAAGTACTAGCGCACAAAAAAAGCGACCGCAACGAGTCGCTCTCGCCGCAGCCGCTATCCACTAACCCTCGACTAGGAGGATTAGTCTGAATGTAGCATTTCTACCGCCGGACGCAACGCCAGCAGCACCTGGGCCAATCGCCTCGCCGGTCCTGGCACTTGGATCTCTCCTCGTTCCCAACGCCCTACGGTGATGAGTGTGACGCCCATCGTCGAGGCGAACTGCGTCTGCGTCTGGCCCAGGTGCTGCCGCAGACGCCTGATGTCGCCGCCGTCCATCTCGTCAAGCCTGTCGTTGTCGAGCTTCATCGCTATTGGTCCTCAATCTTAGTAAAGTTGTCTCTAAAGTTTTTCAGATAAACATGGCAACCGCCACCGTCGTCGAACAGGGCCACATCTCTCTTACAGCTACTGCACTCGTAGGTGTCAAAGCCGTCCATAAAGCAACGGCCAGCCGCTACGGTTGGAAACGGGCCGCGCAACTCAACCAACGCCTCGTCTTTCAAATCTTGTTTAAAAAAGTCCAACGTCACCTTACCGGCGTAGAAAATCGCACCATGCTGATTTTCGTAGAAGCAATGAAAGTCGCTGCGGTCCATTATGCGTCCTCCTCATCGTAATCTTCCTCGTCAGCCTCAATTTGACACTGCTCCTTGATAAACTTTTCGACCTCTCTCTTGGTGCTAAAGTAGGAATGGTAAGATGCGCCACAATCGTGTCCATTGTCCGCTTGTGATGCGAAGTTAAGCTCTCTAATCATTCCCTCTTTATTGGAGTCGAGCTTTTCTATTGGTTCGAATCCTATACCTTCTGCGTAGTAGACTCTATAGACTATCATTTCTTTCCTCTTGGTTTGGGTTAGTGGGTAGAGAAATGTAATCGGTAGCGTTGTCCTCAAGCCGGTTCCGGTCCTCGAAATACCGCATCGTCGTCTTGAGGTCGGCGTGGCGCAGATGACCCTGCACCTGCTGCGGCCTGGCGCCGCCCTCCATCGCCATCGTAGCGCACGTATGGCGAAAGGAGTGGGCGGTGATGGATACACCGGCGCGGTCGCCGTAGTAAACGGCCAGGTCGCGCACGGTGGCTTGCCGCAGCTTGCCGCCGTAGTTGTTGTGATTAATCGAAACGAACACGTAATCGCCTTCGATGCCAGCGTCGGTAGCCGCCTCGCGCCAGGCTTCGAGGGCCTGGACGACGACTGGGTTGAGTTTGACGTTTTGCGCCACGCCCGACTTAGTCGCTGGCAATAGCGCGACGGTGTGTCCAGCTTCGATAATCAGATCGGACCAGCGCAGTCCAGCCGCCTCGCCGCGTCTCAAACCGGTACAGAGCAGCGTCACTAGCAGCGCGTAGTCACGCCGCCCCTTGAGTGCATTGCGATGGCTCTTAGCGTCTTCCAGCATCCGATCAATCGCATCGGAATCAATCGCCTTGCCGATGGCGGCATTAGCGACTTTGAAGCCTTTGACAACCGCCGGATCGGCCGGACTGACATCGACGATCCGCAGCGCGATCAACCGCCGGAAAAACGCCCGTATCGACGTCAGCTTTCGGTTGATCGTCGTCGGTTTACGACCGGCAGCGACGAGGTCGTTTCGATAGGTCTCGACGTCCTCGATGGTGACCGACTGCGCTTGGTCGACGGTGACCAGCGACGTGCCGAAAAACTCAGCCAAATCGCTGGCGTAGGCTGTGCGCGTCGCTGGCCTCGTCTGAGCAGCGAGGAACGGCTGCACCAGGTCAGCGGCTGGATGGGGTAGGGCGAGAGTCATTCGGCACCGTCCTTTAGCTCTGCGACGCACTCAGCGCGGAGGTCGTCGACGAGGCAATCAAGTTCAGCCTCGTATTGGGTATGGATAGCCGACCGCAGCGACGGGTTCGCCACGCGCTGGTAGCTACGGTAGAGCGTTTGGATACTGACTAGGTCGGCTAAGATCTCCTGTTTATTCATTGTCTTGCCCATCCGAAAAAGACAAACGCGCTATTGTCAGGATCTACGAAATAGCCGCACGTATCGCGGTCGACGCGCACGTCGTTATCAAGTATATCGTCGATGTCTACGTCGTCGGGGTAGCGACGGTAGCTATCGACCTCTGCGATAGTGCCGGTGTACCCAGAGTGACCATACTCGTACCGCGCTTGCTCCTGCGCCTGGGCAAACGCCTCTGCAACGCCCATCTTGTCGGCGTTGCCGAACATTGTGACGAAGTTAGTCGCACCCATGACTAGCCCTCCTCGATGTCTTGCCACACAGCGCGGTAACTCATGTTGAGAGCGTCGGCACGTTTCACTGCAATGCGAACGAAATCACCAGGTGCGACTACGACGCCTAGATGCAACGTGGTGCCTTGAAACATCTGCGCCTTAGTAGCGGCTCGTTTTGCCGCCGTCAGCGTTTTCGACGGCAATTCCTGCCACAAAGCATCGGAGTTGGCGTCATTGACAGTTGCGTTTGCGTCTGTTTCTGCGACGTAATACGTAGTCATGACTAGCCCTCCTCGCCCATGCTCCAGCGCCGCATTGGCAGGTAGCGATTCCAGGTCGATTCCGGCATTTCATCCAGGTACTGCACGGTCTCCCGAATGATCCACCCTCCATGTACGCTGTTCAGCTCCTCGTACCTGTATGTCCATGGAGAGGCTTCGCACTGCCTCTCGGCGACCCGCCTCTCAATCTCGCGGGCGATATCTGGAGCAGGGCCGAACTTGGGATCATTTATCACTTCTCGCGCTATCTCCACGCGAGAAGCGCTTAAATCAATGTCCATTTCATCCTCCTTTCGGCGCAGTTCATCGCGCAAATATTCGCAAAACCCGACTGCGCCGGTGATGGTGCAGCCTTCGCCGGTCGCGTAGTCAACCATCGCAGCGGCAATCGTTTCCAGATCGTCGTCGGTGCTATCTGCGGTGAGGCCGTACTCGTCGCAAGGGTCGATGCCCTGCATCCAGTCCTCGACTGCCAGCACGCCATGCGATTCGGTCAGGCGGTCGGCGCACATCCGTTCGACATCCTTGCCGGAGTCTGTCTCCAGCACCGCAGCAACCTCGTCCAGCAGCGTGTTAATCTCATCCAACGTCAGATGCGGCGAAATCGAATACCGCCGCCGCTTGCCGTAATAGACATCCTCCGGCACACCGCCGCCGATCTCGCCGCTGTAGTCGGCGCTCAACTCATCAGTAATCGAGTTAAATTCGATGTAGGCCGGTTGCGTGTTCAACTGGCCCTCGTACTGGACCCAAAGCGGGTGTAGTCCTTCTTCTTCGTCATCCAGATGCTGGACAACAATCTTATACTCTTCCGCAACGATCTCGCGATGCGATTCATCGTTGTGGTCGCGCTCGATAATCTGAGTCTCGTCTGCGCTAATTTCGAGATACCGACCTTCCAAATCGCAGTCCTCCTTTTTAAACATTTGAAGGACGCTCTTCAAAAACTCGAACGTGCTGGTTTCGGGGTCGCCGTAGTGGTCGCTGACGACTTTGTATAACGTAGCCATGACTAGTACTCCTCGCCCAGCGACCGCACTTCGCGGTCGATAGACATCTGATCAGCGGTTGCCTCGCCCAACTCCTGACGTGTATGGCGGTAGCGGTTGGCATCGGTCAAGCCTAGCTGCCGGTCAATAGCGTCAGCCTCGCGCTCTAATCGCGCCAGCTTCTTTTCGACGTCCTCAAGTATACGTGCCATGTGGCATCTCCTTAGTTGTAGATCCAATCGAAATGGATCTGGTTAGTGGATGCAAGGAAAATACGGCATAATGCTACATCTTGTCAAGACTTTTTTTCGCAATCTAATCTAAATCAATCTGCTCTACCTAATCTGCAGCTCCAATCCAATCCAATCTAATCCAATCCAAATCAAGTGCGGCAATGGGGCTAAATGGCGTAATTACAGGGCCATGCGACAGGACGACGACGACGGCTAACCGTCGACGGCTATCGTCGTTAGTTGGGCGAATAGAGAAGAAAAGATGTTGACTTTATATACCATATTGTTATATTGAATCTATCCACTAACCTTTTACCTGGAGTATTTATTATGTATCAGCATTTTAGTTTGATAGACGGCGCTGAAGAATATTTTTCGCGCAGTCTTTGCGACGTTTGCAAGACTTGGCTGGCTGGTGGTCGTTACGACGCCATTGCACTAGACGATAACGACGACGTCGTCGAACTGTCGCTGTGTGTCGATTGCTTGCTGGAGGTGCAATAATGTTGACGATAATTTGCTTAACAATAGTTTCGAATGTGACTAGCTGGAGCCCAGAAAGTTTCGCCTGGTTTTTAGCGATACCGGCGGAAATGTCGGCGCTGTGGGTATGGTCAATTGTCGACTGTAAGAGTTTCGAAAATGAGGTCGACTAATGGCGACGATGAAAAGAGCGCAACAAATGGCGCTAGCGAAGTTTGCAGCCGTCGGCGACGTCGCTAAATTGCGCGATGGTCTAGCCGATATCGTCGACAAGGGCGACAAAACAAAACGCGGAACATGGGCGTATTTTGCCGGCCGTTTTATCGATTGGATAGACGCCGAGATGCCGGAAAATACGCCGTTTGCGGTATGGTCGCTAGAGGGTAACGTGAAATTGCCTTTTGCTGTATTTTCGACGGCACCTATTGTGACTTGTCCGGGTGCCGGTGCTTGTGCTGAATGGTGCTATTCGTTCAAAGGCTGGCGCTACCCGGCAGCATTCTTGAGGCAATTGCAAAATACGCTTTTGCTCACAAAAAGCGCCGGTCGGCGTATCGTCGCCCAAAAGACAAACGAACTACCAGACGATATAGATTGTCGGCTATACGTAGACGGCGATTTCGCGACGTTAGCACAAGTGGCTTTTTGGATGTCGCTAATTAACAGCCGATCGGATTTGCGCGTTTATGGCTATTCTAAAAGCTGGCGTCAATTGCTCGAGTATGACAAGATCGGCGGAAAATGGCCGGAAAACTATTGCTTGAATTTGAGCAATGGCGGTAACGCCGAAAGCTTGCGAGGCGACGTCGCAAGATTGCCGATTGTACGCGGTAATTTTCTTACCGTCGATATTGACGGTAAGTTGGCCGGAAAATACGACAGCAAAGAATACAAAACAGCCGTTAGAGAGTCGGCAGCTAATGCCGGTATTCAGCGCCCTTTCGTTTGTCCTGGGCGCTGTGGTGAATGTACCCCTAAAGGTCATTTCTGTGGCCGGAAAGAGACGTCAGGTGTTGACGTCGTGATAGGGGTACACTAGCTATGGCTGAGATACTTGCAGAGTGCAGTCCGTTTCTGCTAATGTACGTCTGCGCCGTGTGGGTTAATCGAGACGCCGACAGCTAGACGCCAGCACCATACACGCCAGAAAACGCCCGACGGTTTAAGCGCCGTCGGGCGTTTTCTTGTGCTTATACGCCGCTCGATGCCGATGATTTTTGCAACACACGTCGGCGTACGTAGCGCTACGTACGCCGACGTGTGCGATACGTGACGTGACGGCGTGCTGGCGACGTGCTGCCGACGGCGTGTTGCTGTGATGCCGACGTGACGGCGTGTTGCTGTGGATATGTGAAACAAGCAATGCATACAATCCATGCTAATCAATTCGCGCAGGATCATTAGAGTTAATCGACGTCGACTGGTCGGCCGATGGCCTGGCGTCGTTTATCGGCGCTTAGACGGCTGTTTAGCCGTGCAGCCGTCGATAATTGGCAATATAGACGGCTTTTTTCAAGGGGTTGGTTCGGCTGTTTTCTCCGTCGATTCGCCGGTTAGACTGGCCGCGGATCGTCACGCATCGAGGCGAAGCGACCAGGCCCGCCCTTAAACGAAGCCGAACCCGAATATACTCGCCCACGCATGATCGCCGTCAAAACACCGCCATCCACACGTGACCGCCGCTAAAACGCCGTCCACACGTCGCTGTTGTTCGTCGCGTATGAACCAGCAAAACCAGCAAAAGCCCCTTTTGACCCTTTTGCTGGTTGCTACCTATAGCGTTTCGCTGTTTAAAAAAGCGTGACTCTCGCCGTGTACGCCGTGTACGCCGTGTACGCCGTGTACGGCGTCTAGCGTCGTGTGTCTCGTCGTGCTGTTGTCGGTGGGTTCCGTCGAGCGGTTCGTTGTTGTACGTACGTACGTCGTCTAGCGTTGGTTCTCACGTCCATACCGCCGTACCTTACTACTACTAAACGTCGTGTACGTACGTCTAGCGACGTCGCTTCGTGTCGTCGGCGCTGTTGTACAGCGACCGTCGACACTACGCGGCATTAAGCTAACCTCTTTCCCAGCCCTCGTCAAGCCCCTCCTGAATTTTTTTTTGCCCCAACGCGCCTTACGTGAACGCCCGTGCTGATTGACGCCAAGTCTGTCGGTGCTAGCTTTTACCCACATGGCGACGACCCGTTTCACTGAAACGACCTGGCCTGCTGCACGCTGGCCTAATTTTTCATTTTCGGAGCTGGCCTGTCGTGAGACGGGTGAGTGCCTGCTGGACGGGGCTTTGGTGGACGCGTTGCAGCGTGTTCGTTCTATCTGTGGTCCGATGACGGTGACCAGCGGTTACCGGTCGCCCCGCCATTCGGTTGAGGCGGCTAAGTCTCGTCCTGGTAGTCATACGTTGGGCAAGGCCGCTGACATCCGCTGCGCTGGCACGCAGGCGTTTGAGATCCTGCATACGGCGCTCGACGAGGGCTTTACCGGCATCGGCATCGACCAGCGCGGCGAGGACCGGTTCCTGCACCTCGATGTGATTACGCACTTAGACGATTTTCCGGCGACGCGGCCGACGATCTGGAGTTATTAGGTGGCGCTGAGTGAGAAGCAGCTTGAGGCGGTGCAACTGGTCGTCCTCGACCGCTGGAACCCTAAGTTGGTCAATGATAAGATCGCTAAGACGGTCGGCGTCGAGAAGTCGACGGTGTTTCGTTGGCGCAAAGACCCTGAGTTCGATGCGGAGTTGCAAAAGCAGCTGGAGCGCGACCGGCAGGATTTTGACGAGGTGCCTCTGGCGTGGCGCAAGAACCGTGTCTTGGCGCTGGAGCGGCTCTACGACAAGATCGAGGACCAGCGGGTGAGTCTTAAGCTCAAAGTCCTCAAGGAGATACGCGAAGAGGTCGGTGATCACCGCATCCAGGTCGATCATACCGTCGAGGTCAAGGGCATCAACCTGCCGCCGCGTGCCGAGAGTTACGAGGAGTGGGTGGCTCAGAACCAGCAGATGCAAGCTGTCCAGGCCGATTACCAGGTCGAAGAGGCGGCTGGATGACCTGGCGACCGCAACCTGGGCCGCAGGAGGCAGCGATCCGCGCCAGCTTCGTCGACGAGTTGTTTTTCGGCGGCGCTAGGGGTGGGGGCAAGAGCGAACTGCTTCTTGGAGACTACCTTTCGGACGTCGACACCTACGGAGAGCATTGGTCGGGCGTGCTGATACGTCGGACCTATCCAGAGTTGGACGAGATACTGGAGCGCAGCCGCCAGATTTTCCGCGCTGCCTACCCCGACGCTGAGTACAAGGTCGGGCGACATGAGTGGATCTTCAAAAATGGAGCGACGCTCAAGCTGCGGCATCTGGAAAACGAAGCCGACGCCGATCATTTTCAGGGGCAGCAGTACACCTGGATCGGCTGGGACGAGTTAACGTCGTGGGCCGACATGAAAGCGTATCACAAGCTCAAGGCTTGTCTGCGTACCGGTGCTGCCGAGATACCGACTAAGCGCATCCGCGCTTCTGGTAACCCAGGCGGTCCAAACCACAACAACGTCAAGCGCTATTTCATTGACGCTGCGCCGGAGTCGACCATTGTCGAAGGCGACGACGGCATGAAGCGGATGTATATCCGCAGCCTCGTCACCGACAACAAGATCCTGCTGGAGCGCGACCCTGGCTATATCAAGCGCCTGGAGGGCGTCGGCGACGAGCAGTTGGTCAAAGCGTGGCTTGAGGGCGACTGGGATAGTTTTGTCGGTCAGTATTTTACCAACTGGCACGAGGACAAGGTCGCCGTGCCGTCGTTTGAGATACCGGACCACTGGCCCCTTTTCGGCGGACTCGATTATGGCGAGGCGGCACCGACCAGCTATGGGCTGTATACCGTCGACTACGACTCTAACGTGTATCGTATCTGCGAGTACTACCAGGCCAACGCCACCGCCTCGCAGCACGCTGCCAACATCGCGCAGATGATCGAGGCGTGTCCGTTTACCAGCGGCAGGTATCCGCAGGCGACCTATGCCGACCCAAGTATGTTTGTCAAGAGGCGCTTGAGTGAGGTCATCAACCACTCACCAGCCGATGTCTTTGCCGAGCAGGGCATTTTCCTGACTCGCGCTAATAACGACCGCATCACCGGCTGGAGGGTCGTCAACGACGCGCTGATAAAAGAGCGTATCTACCTGTTTAACGGGTGGAACGACGCGCTGATGAGGACGATGCCAGCACTGCCGCGCAGCAGCAAGAACCCAGAGGATCTGGATACGACGGCAGAGGATCATGCCGCCGACGAGCTACGCTACGCCATGATGCACGTATATAAGCCGCATCAGCAGACCGAGCCGGAACCGTACGAGGGTACCGGCCAGGAAGTGATCGATATTTTGGAAAACGGCAGCGGTCGCCGCAGCGGTCGCTATGCCTACGCATCGTAACGACTACTACCGTCGGGGCGCTTCTGCCGACCGGCGTTAACCTAGGACGACCAATGGCTAAATTTAACGGTACACCCAAATCGACCAAGACCAAGCCCAAGTCTAATGCGAGTCGCGTCAAGGCGCAGCCTGCCGGTGCAGACAACCTCAAAGCAGGAAAGAAGAAGTAATGCCTCGCGTCGGCAAGGTCCATTATCCGTACACCGCTGCTGGCAAGAAAAAAGCGGCAGCGGCGCGTAAGGCGAAGAAGAGGAAGACGGCGGCTACACGTAAGGCGCGTAAGAAGTAACTCTTTTTTTGCTTACTACTTAACGGCGATTTATTAAGCATATGAAGCCCAAAGAAATCGAGTATTGGCAGAGCGCGATTGAGAACGGTCGCAAGTACATGCGGTCGCGTCATAAGACCTGGCGTCGTCTGCTCAAAACGTACGAACTGGATTTCGATGTGCCTGGCTTAGGCGACGATAAGATCGTTAAGATCAGCCGTATGTACCCTCTGGCGCGGCAGATCATCGCCTCCGTGAGCTTTAATTATCCGCACGTCTTTTTCAAGGTCGAAGAGCCGCAGCGCGAGTTTGCGTCCGAGATATTAGAGCGCGTGGCTAATGCGGCGCTGGAGCAGATGGACGCCAAGCGCGAGGTCCAGCAAGCTATCTTCGATGCGCTCTTCTGTAGCGTCGGCTGGCTCAAGTTTGGCTACAACCCTCCAGGCGACGAGGATATTGTCGCGCCGTACGTCGTCAACGACTCGATGGAGAATGATTTTCCGTATGTCACTCGCGTCTCGCCTTTCAACATCTTCATCGACCCCCTGACGCCGCCGCACAAGCTCTCGCACGCTCGTTTCATCATCGAGAAGATGCTGGTGCCGCTGGAGTTCGTGAAAGAGGACCAGCGATTCGTCAACCGACGCCAGATACAGCCGATGAGCGACGAGGACTCACGCAGTGACGGTTTCATTACTGATTTTGAAGACCAGGCCCACTCCGACGAGCAAGACGCCATCACCGCCAGCAAAGAGAGCGGTAAGATGGTGCTGCTCTACGAGATTCACGATAGGATGCACAAAAAACGCGTCACGTTTGCTGACGGCGTCAAAGAGCCTATTGAAGAGGTCGACCACCCGATGCTGGCGATGGAGGCGGTCACTGAGCCGGACCCTTTCACCGGTGAGCCGATGATGACGGGCGAGTTTGAGCCGTCTGGCGGCTACCTCGTCGACGGCGGCTTTCCGTATCATGCCCTCAAGTTCGACCAGAGCGAAAGAGCGTTCATTGGCGAGCCGCCGATGGCGTATGCGGAAGATACGCAGAAGCTGATCGTCGAGAGCGTCAGCCGACGTGCCGACCTGCTCAAGCGGTTCCAGCGTATTGTATTAGCCAGTCGCCGTGAGCGCGAAGCCAACCAGGATCTAGGCGACACACTGGAAGAGGGGCGCGACGGCGAGATCATATGGGTCGAAGATCCAAACACGTCGATGAAGGAGCTTAATTTCGGCGCACCGCCTCCTGACCAGATCGGCCTGGAAAACACCGCCCATCACCTGGAAGAGCAGACCCTCAACGTCAGTCAGATGGCTATGGGTGGCGGCTCTAAGGTCACAGCGACGCAAGCGTCGTTACAGGCCAGCTATGCTCAGGTCAACCGCGAGTGGATGCAGCTACGCGTAGCCGACACCTACCGAGCTATCGTACGCAACAGCTTGCGTATGATGGCTGACCCAAGATATACACCAGAAAATTTCTTGGTCAACGTCGCTCAGAACGAGCAAGACCCCGTCTTTGAAGCCGTCAGCACCGACCTGCTGCGCGTGCGCTTCAAGGTCCAGATCGAAGCGGGTTCGATGCAGCCGCTGACCGAGCAGCTAGAGCGCGAGGATGCGTTGCAGCTTTTCAGCTATATCGGCAACCTGCCGGAGATAAACAGAATGGAAGCCCTCAAGGGGCTACTCAAGGCGTTTAGGGTCCAAGATCCTGACAAGTACTTAGGCCAGCAGGAGAACGGTGACGCCATCAAGGCGGCGAACTTGGAAAACGTAGCCTACCTGATGGTCGGCGGCGACCCAGGCGTCACGCCCCAAGAAGACCACCAGATGCACATACAGGCACACCAGCAGCTACAGCAACTGCCGCAATTCCAGCAGATGCTACCGGCCCAGCAGCAGCAGGTCATGCAAGCGGCCCAGCAGCACATGGCCCAGCACCAGCAGTACTTGCAGCAGATGGCTCAGGGCGCACAGCCTCAAGCGCCAGGCGGCGGCGACGACCGGACGCAGTCGGAGGGCGGTATCATCAGCCTCGTACGATCACAGGCGCAGGAGATGGCCCAGCAGGTGCAACGCGCACCAGGACAAGGATAGATGATCTTTCACGATTTTGAATGCGGGTGCGGCCACCTGCTCGAAGACGTCGCTTTCATCTCGCACAAAGAGGTGACTAAGACGGTCGTCTGCGACGAGTGCGGCAAGGACGCTCCGATGGTTTTTGCCAAGCATAACGGCATACACCATAGCCACTCTGGTATGTATGGTAGGTTCCATGCCGGTTTCGGGTGTGTCGTCGAGAGCTACTCGCATAAACAACAGCTTTTAAAGAAGTACAACGTCGTTGAGTCGTCCGACGCGGTCGGCGGCTCACGTAACCACATCACCTCCGAGGTGACTAACCCTGCTCCACGCTCTAGCGACCCCGTCTACTGGGGTAACACCCCCGACGAGGCACTCGCCATAGCCGAGCAGGCTACCATGGAGAACCTATAGATGTCCGAAGGAATTCTGGATCTGGACTCCGGCAGCGACGATGCGGCACCCGATACGGGCGCGTCTGATAACGGTTCGGTGGATAACGCCGTCGAACTGTTTGAGGACGACACCCCGACTACGGCCCCATCTGATGACGCTGGACACTCTGCTCACAGCGACGTATCGGATTTCGATCCGGCCCAAACCGATTGGCTTCGTGCCGATCCGGCTACGGTGCCGGAGCAATATCAACCGCTTTTACCGTTGGCAAAGAATATGCAGGCGCAGTTTACGCGCACGCAGCAGGATCTTGCCGACCAGCGCAACCAGCTAGCCCAAGAGCGGCAGGAGTGGTCATCGCGTATTCAGCAGATGGCCTCACCGCCGCCGCCGCCCAGCCCCATCGACCAGATGAGGCAGAACGTGTCGGAGGAGGAAGCGCGTGGCATCGATGCCGTGCAGCAGATCGTCCAGCACCAGGTCGGCGCTCACATCAACGGGCTGACGCAGCAGGTGCAACAGTTGCAATCGCAGCTAGCGCACGCTAACAGCTACGTCCAAAACCAGCAGACCGCTTATATCGGCCAGCAGGTGCAGGAGGCGCGTGACCAGTACGGACCCGATCTGGACCGTTACACCGACCAGATCGTCGCCACGACCAAGATCAGCAACCCCAACACCGGTCAACCGTACAGCGTCAAAGAGGCGTACGAGCTACACGCAGGGGTGACGGCACAAAACGCCGCCGACCTGCGCCAGCAAGATACGCAGGCCAAACGGTCGAGCAAGCGTGCGGTGCGTCAGACGCAAGGTGTCGACGCCAGCGAGGAAAGCGGCTCGTTATCCGACAACGAGGTCTTGTCGGGTTTAACCAGTCTAGGATTTGAATAAGGATAACTAAAAATGGCAGCAACCAGCACTACCGAAACCTGGGATGCCGCGTGGACACTGACCATGCGTGCCAAGCGCAAGGAGTTGACCGATAACTTCTTCGACGCGTACCCAACGCTCGATATGTTCCGCTCCGGCGGCGCTCTTGTCACCGACAACGGGGGCAAGGAAATACAGGCCGATCTGATGTATTCGGGCAATTCGGCCCAGTACTTCAGCGGCTACGACGTACTCAACACCGACGCCGTAGACGGTATCACGGCGGCGTTTTTTCCGTTTCGCTATGCGGCTGTACCGATTACCATCAACTACACCGAGGAGATGGAAAATCGCAAGTCCGATTCGGCTATGAAGCTCCTCGCCGCTAAGACTGAGCAGTCGATGCTGACACTGCGCGACCAGATCAATAGCTCGATCTATTCGGCGCAGACCGGCAAAGCGCCTTTGGGCTTTCAGGACATCGTTGCTGATGCACCTGGCACCAGCCCGACGACCTTGGGCGGTATCACCGTCTCGTCAAACACCTGGTGGAAGAACAAGTCCAACAACGCTACCTCCGACACCTCGTTTCAGACCATTGTCAATACCAACTTTTACGAGGGTATGGTACGGATGTCGACGCTTTGGAACGACGTCAGCGAGGGCAACGAGCAACCTTCCAACATCTTTACGACCAATGGCATCTACGCCGATTACGAAGAGATTTTTGAAGGCACCGGCTACCAGCGGTTGACCGGCAAAGACTCGCCTGGCGTAGACGGTCGCCTACCGTCGTTTAGAGGTATTCCGGTGCAGTACGACCGTGATTGCGGTACGGGTCGGATGTATTTCCTCAACACCAAGTACCTCAAGATGCACATGCAGGCCGGAATGAACTTCGCTAAGACGCCCTTTAAAGAGCCGTCTAACCAGATGGCAAAGGTCGGATTTATCGTGGTAGGCTTGCAGATCACTACCAATAATCGTCGTCGTCAGGGCGTCATCTATAACCTTAACGACTAAACAACCGCAGCGTGTTTAAACGCCGCGTCTGGTAACGCTGGGCAACGCGTTTAAACACGCTCTTTATCCGAGCCGCAAGCCAATGCGGCTTCATAGCCTAGAAACGGGCGAAGGAGAATGAACAATGGCACGTAATGACAACGCCAACTTTGGCGTGGGCCGCATTGGCGGCGCTGGCAATGTTGGTCTTTACAGCGAATCGTCGACTGCAAAGTACGAACTGGGCGAGAGGCTAGAACTGCACGATGGCCGCGTATTCCGTTATTGCAACTTTGATGCCGCAGTGACGGTAGGAAAATTAGTCGGAGCCGATCAGTCAACGGGCGCAGCCGACGAGATTTCCGATGGAACCATTGCCACCGGCGGCGCTGGCTCTAGCGTGGTCACGCTGACTGCGTCTGGCTCTGGCGGTCCTCCGGCTGACTTCCAAGGCGTATCGGCTAACGATTACGCTGGCTCGTATTTGCATATCACTGATGGCGCTGGCGAAGGGTTCACTTACCGGATCAAAAGCAATGGTGCGGCTAGCAGCGATGCTGTCGAGTTCACGCTTTACGATCCTATCGTGACGGCACTTAGCTCTGGTGCCACTGATTGGGCTATCAGTTCAAGCCGGTATAACAACTGCCATGTTACGGATGCGACCCAGGGTACCATCGTTGATCCGTTTCCGACGGGCGTCACGATGGTAGGTGTAACTTCTGGATACTTTGCTTGGGTGCAAACCCGAGGGCAGGCAACGTGTCTGGCCGACGGTACGATCACTGAAGGCAACAGACTCACGGTATCGGATGGCACTAATGGTTCGGTGCAGCTTAAAGATGCAGAGACTGAGGTAGAGGTCGGACATGCCCTAACGACAGTTGCAACCACTGAGTATGCGCCGATTATGTTGACGTTGGAGTAATGATAGCAGCGGCGACGGCATAGCGTCGTCGCCGCTTTAACTACAAAGAGAGCTATGGCTAAAAGATCGCAGCAGCATCAACTGTCAGCAGAGATCGCAGAAGTCGCATCGAGTGCCGCACCGCCAGCACCGGCAGCACCTGCCGCACCGCCGGAGGTCACACCCGACCAGATCGCGCAGTTGATCCTCAAAGGTAGCGACAACACTAAGGCGGCTATACGCAAGGCGCTCGACCTCGACAAGACGCACACGCGCCAGCGTAAGTCAACGATGACCAACAGCCAGGTACGCAACACCGTCAAGGCGGTTGGCGAGGTGACACACGCCGATGGGTTCATACCCGATCCACCGTCGCGTATTGCCGAGCGTGGACCGGAGGCTATCGAGATCTGGAAACAACGCTGGCTGGACAATAACGGCGATAACCTCTCCGAGTATGACCTCGATCATATGTCGGTCGAAGCTCATATGTAGCCATGACTGAGTCGGTCGCCCAACTCAACGCCGGTAGCTTTTTTGGCGATACGGCGCTGATAGGTGATGTCCAGGCCGATACCGGTGCGTACGCCACGTCGTTTACCCTGCCGCGCCTGACGACGACCCAGCGCAATGCGCTGACCGCCGTCAACGGCATGATCATTTACAACAGCACCGACAACAAATTCCAGGGCTACGAAAATGGAGGCTGGGCTAACCTGATATGACCAATATCGAAGTGATGCAGGCGGCACTACGTCGCGTGGGCCTTAACACGTCAGCCTCGACGTTCAAGGACGGTGCGCGGTCCTACCTCAACATGGTCGGCAAAGACATCCAAAACCGCGAAAAGTGGAACTGGATGTTCAAAGCGTCGACTTTTAATACCACTAACGGCACGCAGACGTACAGCCTCGCCTCCGACGCAGCAACACCGCTCTCGTTTCGCAATACGACCGAGAACCACGTCATCATCATCATGTCGACGCAAGACCTAGATGCGGCCGATCCTGACCACTCTATCAGCGGCGACCCTCGCTGGGCCGTCATCGATGGCGTCGATAGCTCCGGCTACGTCCAGGTATCGCTCTATCCTAAGCCCGACTCGACCGACACTATAGCCTATAGATACTACAGGCTGGTGCCGGACTTCGTCGAAGCCAATGATAACAGCAGCCTCAACGGGTACTACAGCCCGATCATACAGCCAGCACTGGTCTACGGTATCGCCGCGCTCTACAAGCAGGAAAAGGGTGATGACGAGGGGGCTATGGCTGACCAGCGCGAGATGGAACGCGTCATAGCCGTCGCCAGCCGCCAGAACGCCAACGTCCAAGGCAACAGGACGTATCGTATGCGCCGCTCTGACGACCGTGCATCGGGTCAGTTCTCTTATTATCCGCAAGAAGGAAGCCTCTCCTAATGCCTATCGCTGCGGAGAGCCTGCGCCTGGGTCCGTGGAGAGCAGGCGTCAACTACAGCCTACCAGCCGAGGAGATAGGGCCGGAGGGCTTGTACGATATGGGCAACTGCACCGTCGGTCAGGCCGGTGAGGTCAAGAAGCGCAAAGGATACGCCAAGTATAACGCCAGCGCATTGAACTCCGGCGCTACCGTCACGGCGCTGGGGCAACTGGTGCTGGCCGGTACCGAAAAAGTTTTTGTCATCGCTGGCAACAAGTTCTACGACGTGACCGGCGGCACTGCCACCGACCGCACCGGCAGCGTCACGATAACCGCTGGCGACGACAACGTATGGAACTGGGTGCTGGCTGGCGACACGCTCGTAGCAGTTAACGGCGTCGACACCGACGGCATCACCTGGGCTGGCGGCTCTAACAACGCTGGCACCCTCGATGACGACAGTCGCTTCACTAAGCCTACCTGGATCGCTTTTTGGGAAAACAGGCTCTGGCTAGGCAACGAGAACAGCAATAACGACCGTGTCTGGCGGTCTGATGCTGGCGATATAACGACCTGGGGCGCTACTAACTACCACCAGTTCGGCTATGAGGTACATGGCCTGGCACCTTTTGGCAACGCGCTAGCTGTACATACCGAGCAAGGTATCCACACCCTGACGCCGACGGGCAACTCAACGATACCCTTCCAGCAGCAGCAGCAGACCCAGCAGGGTACTATTGCCGGTCGCAGCATCGTCAACATACCAGGCCAGCGCCAACTCTTTGTGCGCGACGATGGTATCTACCAGTGGGCAGGTGGCACCCAGGTCGAGAAGATGAGCTTTGCGCTCGATGACCGCTACTGGGACGACGTCAACACCGCACGACTAGCCTACTCTTTCGCGCTCTATTACCCTAACAAGGAAGAGGTCTGGTTCTTCCTGCCGCACGGGGCCGGTCAGTCTGCGATGGATTCGGTCGTCGTCTACTCGACGCGCCTCGACTGCTGGTTTGGCCCCTACGATAATTTCACCCGTGACAGCGCCGCCCTCATCGACGATCTGCCGCACGCTGGCGACTTTGACGGCTATATAATGAGCCATGAGACGGGCAATAACGACGATGGCGATCTGATCAAAGGCTATTTTGAGACGGGTAACATAGCGCCGATGGGCGACAGCGTTGAGTGCCGCTGGCTCTACGCCAGGACGCTTTTCGACAACCAGGGCGACTACGACGTAGCGGTGCAGCAAAAAGCGGCTGGTATCGTCGCCAATGTCGAGACGCTGACGATGGAGCATACCGGCAGCACCGCTTCTTTTGCACTGCTCGACTCGACGTTTGTCCTCGATACGTCGACGCTGCAACCGGAGTTGTCGACGCTCACGGGCGACACAGACCTCTTTGGCTATGATCCGCGCACCATGCTACGCTTTTCAAACTTCGTCGACGACGAGACGTTCACCATCCGGCGCACCAGCCTCATGTTCAAGCCCATAGGCCGCACCAGGCATCGAAGAACAGGAATAGAATAATGGCATACGTAAGCCCCTATGCTTCAGCGGCTGCACTGCAAAACAAGAAAAAGGTAAAACCCCAGCAGCAACAGATGCAGCCTCAGATGGATTGGCAGCAACCCCAGCAACAGATGCAGCCTCAGATGGATTGGCAGCAACCCCAGCAGCAGCAGATGCCATCTCAGATGGACTGGCAGCAACCCCAACAGCAACAGGTGTCATCTAACGCGTTTGATCCAACAGCGGCAGTTGGTAGTTCAGTACCGCCACCACCACCACCACCGCCGCCACCGCCAGCAGCAACCCAGCAGCAGATGCCATCTCAAATGGACTGGCAGCAGCAGCAGCAGCAGATGCAGCCTCAGATGGATTGGCAGCAGCAACCCCAGCAACAGATGCAGCCTCAGATGGATTGGCAGCAACCCCAGCAGCAGCAGATGCCATCTCAGATGGACTGGCAGCAGCAACCCCAGCAGCAGATGCCGTCTCAGATGGATTGGCAAGCGCCAACAACGGACCCTTTAACGACCGCTATCGCAGCGCAGGATCCAACATCTCAGATGCAGTCACAGCTTGATTGGCAGCAACCCAAGCCCAAGCCTGATCAGCAACAGATACCCTCTCAGCTTGACTGGCAGCAACCCAAGCCCGACCAGCAGCAGATGCAGTCACAGCTTGATTGGCAGGATCCAACATCTCAGATGCCCTCTCAGCTTGACTGGCAGCAACCCAAGCCCGACCAGCAGCAGATGCAGTCACAGCTTGATTGGCAGGATCCAACATCTCAGATGCCCTCTCAGCTTGATTGGCAGGATCCAGTAGCGACTCAAATGCCAGAGACACTGGACTGGCAAGACCCAGTAGCGACTCAGATGCCAGAGACATTGAACTGGCAACCAGATTCAAAGCTGCGTACCGCGTCGGATCAGATGCCCTCTCAGCTTGATTGGCAGGATCCAACATCTCAGATACCCTCTCAGCTTGATTGGCAGGCACCGGAAGCATTGGACTTGCCTGATATCAGCGGTATGCAAAGCGAGTTGCCTTGGCAGCAACCGGAGCGGCAGATGCCAGGGACACTGGATTGGCAGGGTCAGTCGTATGGTGACATGATGCAGTCGAGGCTGGGCTGGCAGGACGAGCCAAAAGCGCCTACTGAGATGCCAGCGACGATGCCGTGGCAACGGACGCAGATGCCGGAGACACTGGATTGGCAAGAGACATTAACGACTCAGATGCCAGCGACGATGCCGTGGCAACGGACGCAAATGCCAGAGACACTGGATTGGCAAGCGCCAAGTGGATCGAGCTATGCCGAGTTAACGCAGATGCCAGAGACGCTGGATTGGCAGCAACCAGAAGAACAGATGGCATCGACGTTGCCCTGGCAAGCTGCGGCAAGCCAGCAGCAGATGGCATCGACGTTGCCTTGGCAAGGTTTAAAAACGACTACAACCGCTGGTGATGAGGTTGTACCGACGTTTGATACACAGCGTCAGGCACCGACGACGATACAAGACGCCCTAAACCAGCAGTACATGGATCGCATAGGCGGCTCCGACGACCCAATCTTAGCCTCGCAGCTTGCCGATTTGGAAGAGCGCCAGCGCCAAGAGGAGCAGGCGACCATCGAGCAGTTGTCGCGCTACGGCGTTTTACGGGGCGGCGGCGACACCGCTAATGTGTTGATGCAGATGCGAGAAGGTCAGGGTCGCAACCGCCTGGCGCTGGAAGCGGCAGCAGCCCAACGCCAGCAGCAAGATTTGCGCGATGCGCTGGGCTTCGATCAGGCAAGGTCGCAGATGGGGTTAGCTGGCCGAGGCATGACGCTACAGGAGCGCCTTGGTGGTCAGGATATGCTTAACCAGCAACTACAGCGACAGCTTAGTCGCGCTGGTGTCACCGGTCAGTTTGAAGGGGCCGAGACGATGGCAGCGCAGGAGCTAGCAGATCGAATGCTAACTACTCAAGCGCAGCGCGGCGCTATTGGCGGTGCCGAGCGACGTGCAGATATTGCACAAGAGGCTGGTTTGTTTGGCGAGGTAGCTGGCATGGGTTCGGCCCCAGCGCGTCAGACGATGGCAGGACGGCAAGCTACAAGCGGATTAGCTACAGAGGCGGCGCAGCGCGAGGCATTGGTTGGAGGTGAGCGCCGTGCAGACATAGCGCAGGAGGCTGGATTGTTTGGTGAGGTAGCTGGCTTGGGTTCGGCACCTGCACGGCAGACGATGGCTGGGCTTGGTGCAGCCGAGCAACGCCTGGCTAGTGCAGCGCAACGTGCAGCTTTGGGTGGTGCGGAGCGCCGCGCTGATATAGCGCAGGAAGCCGGTCTGTTTGGTGAGATTAGCGGCATGGGCAGCGCACCGGCACGGGCAACGATGGCAGGATTAGGCGCTAGAGAACAGCGGGCTGCTAGCGCCGAGCAACGCCTGGCTAGTGCAACACAGCGTGCGGCTTTGGGTGGTGCAGAGCGCCGTGCTGATATAGCGCAAGAGGCTGGTCTATTTGGCGAGATCGGTGGTATGGGTAGCGCACCGGCACGGGCTACGATGGCAGGACGGTCGCTGACTGAGCAACTGGCAGCGAGTAGGGCGCAGCGCGAACTGGCGCAGGCCGCTGATGTACGCGCTCAGATCGGTCAGGAGGCTGGCTTATTTGGCGAGGTCAGCGGTATGGGGTCGGCACCGGCACGCAGCACGATGGCAGGGCTGGATGCGGCCCAGCGACGTGCCTTGGCAACCACTGCTGACGAGAGGGCGCAGCAAGCGCAAGAGGCGGCGCTCTTTGGTCAGGTCGCTGGCGCAGGAGGACCGATAGCGACGCTGGGTGGTATGCAGGCGCTGGAAGGATTAGAAGGTCAGCGCCTGGCACGCGAGGCGACTGAGGCTGGTCTGACGGGTCAGTTCAGAGGCGATCTAACTGCCGCTGAGAGGGCGCAGGCGAGTGCGCTGGACACACAAGACCTCCAGCGACGCCTGGCTGAAGCCGGTGTCACTGGCGAGTATGACTTTGGCACGCAGCGCGGTCGCATGGACACGATCCAGGCGCAGGCGCTGGAAAGCGAACTGCAAGGATCGGCACTCCAGCGTGCGCTACAACGCGCCGGAGCGACGGGTCAGTTTAGCGAAGAGGGTGCGCCAATAGATCCGTCAACCGGTAAGCCAATGACAACAGAGACGCTGGAAAGCCGACTGCGTACGGCTGGATTGACGGGTAAGTTGGGCGAAGATCCGACGCTAGCAGGGCGTCAATCCGACATGGATCTAATTGGCGCTATTTTAGCCGGTGCTGAAGTAAGTGATAAACCTGGAATGCCGCAGTTGATGAGCGCGTTGACAGAAAATGTACAAAACTTTGATCCAGCAACTATAGACGCTATACAGGAAGCTTTAGGAACGACTTTAGATTTTAGCCCGCAGCCAGATCCAAATCCAAATCCAGAAGGAGGAGGAGAAGTCGGGTTGGGTGGGCCTGAAGAGTCGTTTACGGTAGTTGAAGGAGAAGTAGTAGGCGGTGAAGCAGGAGGTCAAGACCCAACGAACAGACGGACACAAACTTGGTCTGAATTTGTACAAGAACAAGATTTGGGAAGTGGCAAATATTTTCCGAAAGAGGTAAACGGAGAACAAAGAGTATACAATAGCCAAGGACAATTAGTGGCTGTTTATAATTCAACTACTGGCAAATACGAAAGAACTTAATTATGCCTGCATGGTTAGCACCAATGTTAGCGTCGACAGCAGTTTCTGCTGGTCAAAAATATATGGCAAACAGAGCGGCTGAACAGCAAGAAGAGCGAATGAGAAAACAAGCCGCGCAGGACAAGCTGATACAGTCGTTCAGCCCTGGCGCACAGCCAACGCCAGTAGCGCAGCAGCAGCCAGGCGTCGCGCAGCAGATGTTGTCCGACCCGATCACCAAACAGCTTATCGCCGGTCTGATAGGCAAAGGCATAGGTGGCCTGGGTAGTAATAGTAGCGTAGCTGGATTACAGAACCCTGCTATGTTGAGCCAACCGACATCTGCGCCTGCCTACAGCCCAGATATACGTAGTTTCACACCGAGATTTCAATCATAGGCATATCATGGCAGATCGTAAGCAGCAGTACCTCGACATACTCAAGGGCTACGGCGTCGACATCTCGACGTTACAGTATGCGCCGGAGCGCCAACTGCGTCAGATCGTCGAGCAGACGC
>Ga0080013_1001914_pt1 | contig 26003 bp, 20 predicted proteins | sample ETNvirenome_6_85_FD_69236 | JGI IMG/M metagenome (GOLD analysis project Ga0080013, IMG submission 69236) | Marine viral communities from the Pacific Ocean - ETNP_6_85 (SPADES assembly) (version 2) | ecosystem: Environmental > Aquatic > Marine > Oceanic | place: Pacific Ocean | collected 2013-06-19
AAATACCAGTCTTGTATAAGCCACCCGTTACATATGTTAGTGCATCTGATGTGCTCCCTGCCGCTATGCCGCCCCCTATAGGCAGCGTAAGAACTTGAGTGCTTGGAGTTGTGTTGTCCGACGAGCCGGAATAAAGCCGTACATAAATGTCACTATGTAATAAGGCTGGTATGTTCGTAAGTTGACCATTTACGTAATTATACAAAAAGAGAGTGTTTAAATTATTATCAGCGTTGACTAGTGAGCTACTATAATAGAAATTACCTCTATTATCTTTGTATGAAGAATCCCACCTAGCTTCAATCGCTGGCTTCTTAAAGAAAAACTCGGTCCCTCTTGCAAAGAACTTCTTAGTATAGTAAGACCTTTTCTTAGAGCCGTCTTCAAATGTGCCCGATAGCTTTACTATAACGCCGTTATTAGATATCTCTCCACTTAACCACTGCTCCACAAGCGGTGTTATGTCAACCTCGATATCTTCACCCGCACTTGAGGTAACAGAATAGGAGCCCGAAGAAGAACTATAATAATCGCCTCCTTCAGTGGACCAACCCTCTATGCCAGTGGAAGCCGTAAGCGCATATTCCCAATTTGCATAACCAGTGTCCTTATAGGCATCCATAGAGAGTCCATCACCCTCATCCCATGAGCGAGTAAGTGCCGCAATCTTATACACTGCACTCTGAGGTGTCGTTGAGGCGTGCCTTGCGTTAAAAAGTCTCAGATAGAAGTTAACCGATCCGGACGCCGGAATTGTGCCCGCTGTGCGATCTGAACTAATCGTAGTTGTAGGGAACTGGTAAAGGGCTCTGCTCTTCTCAACTGATGATGTGGTGACTTGTCCATATATTTCAAACACTTCTGTAACGTCGGACAAGCCCATATTGGAACCTGTTCCTCGTAGAATTAAGCTTGGCTTATACGCATTTGTTATGGTTGTGTCTTTATCGGCGACGTATCTTTTGAGTCCCATTATTTAATTGTTCCTTTAATATCTTCCGTGAAATACTTTATCTCGATAACAGTGTCCTCCGGGACATAAAGAATGGTACCATCAGGAGACATATTATTGTCCATGTTGAACGCTAAGTTAGAATATCCGGTCCCCGTCTTTTGAACAATTTTAACATTTGTCACATCAACTACCCCATCCAAACGATTCAATCTCTTATAAATATCATTTATGTAAAGCGGCTCACCAATATCAAAAGGATTTGCTAAGTAATAATTTTGAAGCTCCGCAATACACTGTTGTAGTACCTCAAACCTATTCTTGTCTGGCGACGACCTCAGGGAAAAATTAATTCCAAGATTTAATATTCTTCCATCCAGTATGTCAATCGTGTCATTAATCATTTTATAGCCAGTTAGCCACGTTTTTAGATTATTTTTAAGTACTTGATTGGAGGCGATCAAATATCCACTAGAATTTTCAGAAAGAACATACAAATTTAAATTACGTCGAATAGAGTCCCGATCCTGTACCGCTGCGCATCTTTTTACAGATCCGAATTTAGGGGGTATTCTATAAACAAGTGATTCATAATCTAGCTTTGTTACTGCTCGGTTTTGGGTCGCATATGAGTCCTTAGCGCGAATCTTTATTTCATCAATAGAAGGAAGAGAGATATCTCCCACAATTGGAGAAGCATTATTAACTTCCATAGAATCTTGCACAGTCCGTTGGGTGGCAGAATTTATATTTGTCGTGGGAAACTCAAAAATAGCGTTAGCAGAAGTATTGATAGAGTTTGCTGGCGCATTTACAGAATCTCTAGAATTCTTTCTATAGATGACAGTAAGCGTAGTATTAGCTGGTCCAACACCTAGTTTATCCGTCTCTACCAGGTTAGAAGGGTCAAAATTGGGCGACGCCTGATAATCTCTCCCAACCCTCTTCAGAACAACATCGCTGGCCGATTTTAACGACTCATTTCGTAGGGTGCTATCAGATCCGTAACCAAACTGTAAATAAACGTCATTGCCTTCATCGTACTCAATAGTAAACCTACGCGGCACTGATTTAGGCTTAAGCAAGTACTTTGGTGCGTTGCTGGAGGTGTCAATACGGTTTAGGATAGACCTATACACTATGTCCTGCGACAAATAATCGACCTCAAAATACTCATGTCCCTCAGAATCAAAAACGCTTACCAGCTCCGTCAACATATTTGATGTAAGATACACCCGGCGAAGTGAGACAAAATCTCCAACAGGAATAGTCTCTCTAACAAACTCTCCCGAGACTACCTCCCCATAAGCCCGTATGGCATATGCAGTTGGCTCTCCTGTTGTCGTGTTGACAGTCGCAACCACAACTCGGTTATCAGAGTCAGAGAAATCAACGTCTGCGGTCAATGTGAAAGTGTTGCCTGCCGGTGTGCTAAAAGTGGTGCCGCGCTTAAGAATGGGCATGTAATCAGGATCTGGCCCATACCCGCTTGAAACTTTTGGCACTCTAACAAACAATGAAACAGTGCCAGTAGACGTATAGTGATTGCGAAATTTATATCCCATCTGCTTGGCAATCTTGATAACATTGTTTGATTCAATTGCTGTATCTAAAAATGACTCATTTGCTTGGTAGTCAAGATAAAAAGAAAGAACATCCCCGACGTAAGAAACCGCATCAACCATCAACGCGCCAAACGACGCCTCCGAAAAATCCTGGAACGAGTCTGGGAAGTACCTTTTCGCATGCGTAACGATAGCATCTTTTATGCTATCAAAGTCACGAGACGTATATTTTATTGGTGTCACCTTTTTTACCATTAGAAATTTTCCTATAATTCAATGTTGAGACGTTGTGGTTTACTTCGACTCCTAACTGTTGTTCCAAAATCAATTTGTAGTGAAATAGTATGCAAAGCCTGCTCGTCATCCACACTCGCGATGTTTATATTAAAAATTTGAATATAAGGTAAATACTCAGCGACTCCCTCCAGAATCCTGATCCTAATATCCTCTCTTAGGTCCTGTGTGTCATTCTCAAACAACTCTCTTCTGATCCCTAGTCCGAAGTCCGGAATCATCACCCTCTCCCCAGGACTCGTTAGTATAAACATCTTCAAATTTTGAACGGCGTTTTGTTGAAACGTCTTGGTGAGCATAAAGCCATCTTTATGGTCCTGTACGAGTGGTGCGAGTGGTGCGTATCCGAATGACATAAATTTTCCTCTATATAATTATCTTTTCAAATTAAATTTAATCATTGTTCTCCTAAATTCAGTAGATTTGAAGGGTCAGGACACAGAGTTTGTGTCTCACCTGACGGTCTTCCTGTCCAAGTTCCGTTCTTAATCAGCCCAAATGCCAGGTATGGTATTGCAAACGGAGTCATGGGAGGACCAACGCCAGGGCCAAACGGTGGTGGTGGGAAGCCAACTCCAAAAGGAAGAGCTGAAGGCATTAAAGAGAGCGCTATAGCTGGCGCTATGCCATAAGCCACCGGCCAAGGAATTCCTACGCTTGGATCCGGGGGCGGGCTCTTGAACACTTCTTCAAACCACTCCTCAAAGGTCTCAGGCATTGGTTTCGGGACTGGTGTATTGCCTGTTGGGTCCATATTTGCTGCACTCTCTGCTTGGGCGTGCGCCGCCTTAGCAATGCCATAGGCAGCATTAGACGACATCAAGAAGACTTGAAGGCTCATCTTCACGATAATGTCCATGACATCAAAAATCTTCTTGGTCAAAGAGATATTAGGGTCCACAACCTCAGCAACACCCTTAACAATATGCAATGGTGTCGTGATTAATGCTTTCATCAAAAATCCCATAAGCAAATCCTCAAGGGCTCCATCCATTGAGGAGTTGTTTTCTTGCATAACCCCTGTTGTTGCCAGGTTCGGGAATTCCGGCGTTTGTGACAATCTACCGAACATCAGCATCTGGAGTGAGTGCAGGATCAACGCCTTTGTTGGATCAAATAAGTTGTTCAGATCGAACTTGTTATTTACCGTTAGATTGGTATACAAGAAAGAAAAGGCAGCGTATCTTCCGATTGGGATAACTTCTCTAAACAGGGCTTGAAACTCATCAGACTCTTCAATCTTCTTACGTAGTGTTTCAGCTTTTGCAAGGAGTTCAAACTTCACTTCAAATATAGCAGGACTCATATCTCCATTGTAATATTTGCGCAACATGCCAAACAGCGTGGAGGGCGTCGGCTGTGCAGCTTCTATCTCTGTCATAAAGGAGATGACCTGCTCTTCTTCCTCTATTTTGGTTCTTCGCATCACCTTTAACGGTAGAATATAATAATTTACACCGCTGTCCGGATCGGTAAGAATAACGTTATGTTTCGCCTTGATACCGGATCCGGCTACATGATCCTTTAACCACAAAAGAGGCCAGTCAGCTTCTGGGTCTCTGGCCTCGTCGTTGTTATTATCTCCCGCTATCGTATAATTAAGGCTCATACCAACTTCAAAAGTAAAGCATTCTCTAACAAATTCTTCAATTTTATCGTCAAAAATACCTGGTCCCGTGGCTTTTGGTACAGGCTTGAGTAGAATTTTTGTTAGATAACGAGGGTTAATAATATAATATGGTTCCAGCCCACCGCCCGCGTTTAACTCCACGAGCCTACTTCGCACCTGATTCAGGTACTCGCGATAGTATCCTTGTACTCCTCCCTCTTCCTCTAGAAAATCGTCTATCCTGTACTTTCGTGTTTGCCCTTGAATAAGCTGTACTTTTAAGTATTTCTGGTAGAAAAATGCCCCTCCACCCTTATCTTGCATAAACGTCTTAAGTGAGGGCGTATCTTCGGGGAGGTTCTGTGACAAAATGACTCCAAGTGGGGAATCTTGTTTCGGCTCGCGTAAAAACAAGTCTTCAAACTTCGTTTCTTCAACTGGGTCGGCTAAAATCACACTCGGGTTCTGGGGATCTCGGTCCGCGAAATTGGTCACTGTATACTGTGTGAACGGGTATATAAACTGCTTCGTAAGCTCTTCCTTGTTGAATTTTTTAGCGATAAGTTCATCAAACATCGCAGTAACGACTGGTATTTGTGCTTGGAAAAGCCTTCTTAATGCGCTTTCACGAGAATTCGTAAAAATCACAACATTCTTATATTTCTTGTACAACTCAAGAATCTCTGCCGCCCTGGTCTTAAAAATCAAAATAGAATTCTTGACAGTTACCTCCTCAACAAACTTTTTGTAAAGATAGTTAAGAATCATCTTATCTTGCAGTAACTCGTTGATGGGCATCTCAGAGGTGGCAAAAATACCCTTTAAGATATGGTCGGTAAGGAATATCCTCATATAGCTAACAATGTAACCGTCCATCATTGCTTCTTTGTAAGGCTTGCCATCACGATCGCAAGGATCGAACCTTTCAGCAAAATCGGCCATTATGAAATCACTGATTCCATCAATATCCAACACTGACTTTGATGGTCCAGCTCCTAAATCTACTTGAACATCTTGACATTCCTCATTAATTTGAGTTAACGTTGGGGCCATCGTGATAGTAGCAAACTCATTCAAGTTGAAGAACTTGGAGTGCCCTGTTTTATTCAAAGAGACGATAATAGCCTCCTTGATCGTATTCATGAATGCAAGATTTGCTATGCTCTCAAATGAATCCGCAGGCATATCTTCATTGCTCACGTTTAATATGTTAGAGAGATTCTCCTTGAACAACGCCGACATATAATTTATCCCGTAAAATTTTGTTATGTTCTCGTTTTCAAGCTTCTTTTCAATAAACGACAACATATCAGGGCTCATGCGAGCGCCGCCGTTTACATCCATTTTCTTTCTCTCAGTTTCCCTGATAGTTGCCAAGAACTTGTTGCTAACTTTTTTACCTTGCAATAAAGAATAATCCAGCACGTCCACATTTATCAAGGGTCGATTAGATCCTCCCAAGACATAATCAAATTCTACATCAATATTATACGCGCCTTCACTGTCTACCACCGACACTTCATCTATGGACTTATTTAATAATTCCTGCTTTAGTTCAGGAAGAACCGTATTGTCGGCAACATTAAGTCCAGTTACTTCTTGTAAGTGTTCCTCACCTAATTCGACTTTTAAATTAAAGCTTTCTACGGCTGCTGTGGTGATAATGCCTTGTGATTCATCGAGTATAATTTGCTGTGTATGTTCTTCTCCGTCCTGAACATATGTGTGCACAGACGCTTTTACAACATTTGTTCCCAGGACATATATCCACTTTCTCTTAAACTCCTCTTGCGGAGAGGGCTGCACAGCTGCAAGCGAAGCCGCTCCAGCAGTTTCATTATCAAGACCCCCAAAGGCAGCCTGATACCATTCTTCCAGACGAGACTGGCTCGCCAAATCACCAAGCCAATCTTTAGCCCTTAAGCCGTATACCATTGAAGACTCGCCCGCAAAACCGCCCCACCAGTCGCTTGGAGAACTTCCGTTAACCATGGCCAATATCCCACTCTGCTGAAGCTGGCCCTTCAACGTGGTCACATCCGGCAACAACTTGCCGCCAAAAAGCGGGCTTTGATATGCCCACTGAAACTGAACTACTGTCTCCTCGTTCACTGTCGCCCCGGCGTTATCTCCTATAAATTTATGAGCCTCTAATTTAACCTCTTCCCATCTCGCTAGAGCAGCTAAGTGATCCATCCCATCTTGCTCTGGATTCGGAAGGGTGAAGCTTGGCAGCGGGGCTGGCGTTCCGTCAGCCTTTTTAATCTCATCTCCCGCAGACGTAAGGATCTTATATACAGGAGTGGGCGAAAGAGCCTTTTTAAGAGCTTTAACCTTTTCGGCAAATTTATTCTGCTTATTTGTTTCAGCCACACTGTGAACAGAGCCAATTACAGCCTGTGTCAAACCACCCCCGCTGTCCATCACACTAGAAGTAAACGTCCCTTCCGCAAAAGGATCACTGTCCGTGGACATCGGAAATTGCTGGTTTATCGACGCAAAAGTGTCCTCAAATTGTTCAACCACATTTGAGATGCGAGGAATGAAATTTGTGATATCTGTATCGAAACTCTTCTGAACCGCAAAAAGTGCGCCATTAACAGACCTTCTAACAGTGCTCAAAAAGTTCTCATCTTGCAAGTACTGCTGTTTTGCTAACTCACACTGGTCGGGTGTATCAATGACGCTCTGCGGGTCATCTAACACCTTCAGTGCTTTCTGCAACACGTCCAAAGCATCCTCCACTTTAGCCCTTCGATATGCTCCCTGCTCAGCAGGCGTTAAGTCAGTATTACCCAGGGATGCGCTCATCATGTCGTCTTGAAAATTGTCTAAACAGGGTATAAAGCCGCTTGTGACCCCTGCGCTCGGGTCTGCCTCTGCCGACAAGCAATAATCGGGCCCTAGAAAAGATATCATAGCATTGAAAATTTTCTCCAGGAAATCATCGTTAAAGATGTTTACGTATTGTGGGTAGGCTTGGCTGAGAGTCTTCAATACCGACTTCCTCAGGTATTCGGGTGGGTTTCCTCCAATCAACAAACAAACTTGCCTACGAGTTAGCCCTCCGATCAGCTCTTCAATAAATTCATATACATCAACTCCGCTAGTAACTGTGTTGTACTTATTGTTAAATTGTGAATCAACGATAAAGTTGTAACCGTCTAAGATATCATTGAACAACTTCGCATTATCTGGATTAGCCGCATAAGCAGCAGCGATATCATCAGAGACGTCATTTAATGTATTAGAGTCAGGAGTGAGCCCTGCCTCCTGGTTACAGTTGGTAAGCAAGTAAGAAATCAAAGAGGAAATAAATTCCTTGATTAAGTTTGTAGCCGCCTCTTGAAGCGTCTTGTACATAACATCTTTAAAGTGCTTATCGTAGGCATCAGCTGGGAACTTAGGCATATCGCCCAACGCTATTGACTTATAGACTGCTATCAACCCCTCCATGCTCGCACGAATGCTTCTATAAGCTTGGATTGCCATTTGAATTGTCTGCATCGTCAAGCTAACTGCCTGTGCTATCTCTGGATATTTCTCCATAATAATGGCGATTATCAACTCAGCTATCTGCTCTAAGAATCCTACGCAGGCAGAGTCGCCACCGAAAAGTACATTTACGAATCTTTCGCCCGCCTGTGGGTGTATCTCTACATTTACAGGAATGACCCCTCTTTCAATCACAAGCTCATATAGCTCAAAGAAGCTTGTTGGCAATGGATAATCTGGCAACGAAGCCGCGACAGCAGCAGCATTAATATTCTGCTGTTTCTTGACGTCATCAGAAGCAGCCGCCTTGCTTTCTATTGTATCTTTCGCAACTTCGGTGGTCCTGTTATTTATACAATCCAACCACTCATTAAACGCCTTATTCTGGTCCTCGGTCGCATTTTCTCTTCCAGGCCATAAGACAGTGTTTGGGTCCGTACCCCCTAACGCGGCCACAAGTGCTTGTTTTTTATCGTCACATTTACCCTGTTGCAATACAATTTTATAAGCGTCTTGTTGAATTACTTCCTCGTCACTCAAGCTCTTTGAATACAGATGAGTATGCCTATTTCCAGTAACATCAAACCCTACAGACTGCGCGCACTGCGTATATTGGATAAGCAAATCTTCTACGATTAGCTTTCTTTCGTCTCTTTTTTGTTCATACTCTTTTCTTTTACTTTTACCAACCTTTTTCGAGAGCGCCTTGACTCGATATAGATCATACAGGCGCTGCTCTAAACTTAGTCTTATAAACAAATTGACACAAGGTCCCTCTGCCAGGGTGTTCTGACTGTAGAAGCCCGGTGGTGCGAACGTCACGTTATCCAAAAACGACATTTTAACCGGTGCTAATTTCTCCTCTATTGACGTTAGTGTGGATCCGCTGTCAGGTAGGGCTTGGTTCATTGCCTCAAGCCTCATATAGTATTGAAAAGCTCCTAGCGTTACAATACCGTCCTTAAGCGGCGTAAAGAGAGGGTCGTCATGTTTATCCCCCAATTTGGTGTTACCAAACTTCTTTGTGGCCTTTTCAGTCGCATCTCCAAACTCTCCATCTATGCCATGACTGCCCAGCGACAAATTTTGCTGGTCCAGGAATGACTGCCACGTTGACACTTCTCCCAATAGGCCATCCCGACCATCTATCATCATCGGCCATCGTCGCTCTAGGAAAGGTTCCATATAAAGAGCAAGCTCAGCCGCTCTTCCGAATTCAGACACCGGCCTTAACAGTTTGGTTTGAATAAACCCTACCTTTCCAAAGTTCATTTGTTCTTTTGTGTCGTCTATGACGCGAACTTTGCGAAAAAAATTGCCTTTATATGTTACTACTGCGCTTTGTGAATCCGACAGTTGAAGTTTTGTCAGGTCACTCAAGACCGCAATAATTCCAAACTCACTAATATTAACCGACCTTGTGTCAGTTTTCTTAATATAGACGGGCTCAACTTCTCCCAGGCCCTCGTTGTCTCCGCTTTTAATAACAACCCGATGATACTTTTTAACACTACCCACTCTCAAGAGAAGTGTATCTTTCTCAAGAAGCCCTGCGGACGGGCTGCTATCTGACGCGTCCATGCGAATGGGTGAATTATCGTTCTTCACAACATAATTGTTTTTCTCTTCATAGGTGTGCTGTGGCAGGCTTCCATATAAAGGCACGCCGTCCACATTCTGTCCCGCGCCATCCGTAAAGAAGTCTGGCTCCTCGCCAGAAAACTCACCAAGCTGCTGGTTCTGGAGGTTTTCCGTGGTTAGTTGCCCCAAATCATCGGGAATATTAACCCCGTTTGCAAGGTTTTCGTTCAGATTATCAAGCTGGGCGGTCGTAACGCCCTTTATCACATAAACAGCCTGCAAGACCTCCAGAGTACAGTCTACCGCCGATGAGAGTGTCTCTATTATCTCCTTAAAGATATTATCAATGTTTTGTTTATCTTCTTCATAATTTTCAAACAATTGGTCTAGAATCAAACTGATTATTGTTTGCTGGAGGTCTCCCCCCGCAAGCTCGGGAAAGGAACACGCTAAAATTTGATTTATTAGACTTTCAAGTGGTATAACATTCATTACCCGATTGTATATGTCATCAATAGATTTGATTGTCTTCATCGTTTCCGGCAAATGCTTCCAGAATGAATCCCGTATGTCATCAATTTCTTTTGCCGCCTTTTCAGCTTGATCTAATAGTTTTTCTTGATCATCAAACTTTTCATTTTCTTTGGCAACATCAGCGGCAGTCTTTATAGTGGGGGCATCCGGGTCCTTCTCAGAAGTATCTTCCCCTCTTCCAATATCTGTGATTCGTGCCGCCGTGATATTTGTCTTTACGAACTCATCCCATTTTGGTCTACGAGAAGATCGCGTCTGTCCGCTAATAATGGTAAATCGTTGTATAAGACTGTTCACGATCCAGTATAGCTCTGCCGGGTTGTTAAAGCGGTCAAAGTAAATTGAAGTTCCGAAGGTCATTGGATAGCCGTTGAATAAGACATAATTGACCTTAAAGGTGCTATCATACCCAATCTCGATTATATCACTTGGCTTTGGAGACGCCGGGTCGGCTCCGTCACCATCTGCCCAGCGCGACTGTCTATAATTTGCCGAATTCACAACTAAAAAGGCTTCTAGATTTTCAAAAAAGGCTTCGATCTTCTTGTGAATATCCATAAGATCAAGCTTCAAAGTTGGAGGTGTAAAGCTTTCTGCAAACGGGCCCGAGGCCATGATGCTTGTTAATTCAGATGGGTTTCCAATCCCCACCTTGTCGCTGCCAGCAAATGCAGGAACCACCACCTGCGATGTAGATTTCTTTATTTCTTTATCATAATGTCTAAAGACCTGTTTTAAGAACTTGTTTCTCTTCTTTATGTCATCATAAGGAATTGCAAGCGAAAACGAGTTTACATATTTAATCTCTTTTTCTTCAAGTCTCTTTTTAGACGCCTCTTGTACTTTACTGACAAATTCATCTAGTTTCTCTCCCGACGCCAGGAAAGACGTAAGAGGTGTGTAGTCCGTGTCAATATTGACCTGTGTTACGCTCAGCAGTGTCTCAGTCAGCGCCTCGGCAATAGCATCACGTACCGGTGCAATTTGCCCTGTTGCTCTTAGTAGGTCCTCAGATATGTTAAGATCATAATCAAATGTATCCGTCCACTTTTGCAGAGCATCAGCAAACCTGATTGGTACCTGCACCATAACTCGGCGCATAGTCTTTCCATTGCCCCCCGCGTTGGGTAGCAGCTGCAAAGATCCTTTAACAATTTTAATGCTACCAAATATCAAAATTGATAGAATAGATGCAATTTGTCTCTTAGTGGTGCTTTCTTGGTTGAAATCTAAAGCAATATTGTAATACCCCAGTACGTATCCTAGCGCACGTATCTTTATTGCCTTTTCAACCATATCATCAGAAAAATTATTCATCCACTGGCGTGGTGCTGCGTCGTCATCCCCATCGGCCAGTGCGCGATCAGTATACAAGGCAGGCCCATTCAAGGCGGCGAACTCATCATGATCAATGTCTACAACAACATTGTAGGTTGCCAAGGCCTTATTTTCTCCATCAGCAAGAGCAGCAAAAGGGATACCCTCTTCGTATTGGCGTGTCTTACCGGGCTTCGTTAAACCGCTCAAAGAACTAATATCAACATTTTTTGTGGGCGGTTGAGCAAACTCTCCCGAAGTAATCGCATCGTTCATTGGCCTCAAAAACTTGGGCTCAATCCAGCCTTCCCCTATTTTGGAGAGCGGCATTGTCAAAACCCATGCCGATGGTAAAGCCTCTTCGGCTCCTTCACCACCCGTCATCAAGGCACCACCCGGCCCTTGAGTTAAAAGTAACTCCTTCGGGTCGTCGCCCAAGCCTTCCGTCACAAAGAGACTTGGCTTTGCAGCATTATCGGGCTTAACAAGCCTAACACCGCCACCCACAGTGTAAAAATTACATTTCCATCGTACTTTCTGTGGTGCTGTGGTGCTGTTCTCTACAAAAGATGAGCCTTGTTCAATCACCTCCACAACCGACATCGGGGGGATCTGGGTGGAATCGGAAGTGGAATCAATTGTCGGGAAGACCACCGCATTGCTTAGGTCCTCGGATGAATCAAACGGGACTCCTGGTATTGCATCTTCTGCCACCGGCCACACCCATTGTGAAATGACTGGGACATTACTAAGAGACCCTGTACTATAGCTGGCCGCCTCTCTAGCTGCCTTTCCCAGGCTCTCCAAAACAGGACTTCCCCATGGTGTCCTCATGTATGAAGACCACGGTAACAGCTCGCTAGCCTCCTCCAGTGCCGGTGATGACAATAGATTTGCCGCTTTCAGTTTTTCTCTAACGGTAGAAGTCGAGATGGAAAGCGTAATATCAACCCCCCAGCACTCAGTTGCTTCTGGGCACTCGTGCATCGGCGACGCCACAAGTTTACCGTCTGCGTCCCTAGAAGACCAGTCTATAGCCGTAACGATGTCCATTGGGGTCCCGCCAAGAAAGGAATTAATCTCGGCTTCTGTGTTTTCTCCAACAAGGGCGCGATGAATGTTGGTTAAGTTCTCGCCCTCCTCTCCGTTGCCGAGCAGAGACCATGCTTCGTCAGACTCTAGTTGAAACGCCGTGGGGGACAGAATCTCGTATTCACTACTCTTAATTTGGTCAAAATAAAGTGGTCTTTCAAGTAATGCGGAGAACGTAGCAATAGCCTTGCGCTTAAGCATGAGCATAGCATTACTCTCATCCACAAAGGGGTTTGCGGGTATGATTTCAGTTGTGCTAAATTTTATAGATTCTTGAGCCACAGTAGCCATTAAGTTCGCCTTAGTTTACTTTGTTAAATTTGGATAATATATACTTTCTATTGTTAGGAGAGCCCCATTGTTCTAAATAGTCCTTCTCATATAATGCCATATTTAAACCAGTATTCTTCAGTGACATAGTTGTTGTGTCTATAAGGAATTGATTAAATTGGGGCACTTCCATCAACAGCTCCTTGGATGGAGATGTCGGCAGTCCGAAAAATGGGGCCAAGTGTGTATGATTCATTAACCTTGTGTTAAACAGCATTTGACTATCAACAAAATTAGCAAAAGTGGAACGAAGATCGTCAACCATATCTACCATGTCTCTCATGGCGTTAATAAGATTGGACCCCTTAACCATCGGCTGTAGGTTGGTCGTATCATTGTTCGCCACTAAAAAAATACCACTATTGACATCATTAGCCCCACCAGTGGATTTAGTCCCGCCTACAAGTGTAGTGATCCGAGTACTGCCTCTAGAAATTAATCTAAGGGTGTCAGCTTTAAGTGCCAACGCCGACTCTCCTTTTACAGGCGGGTCCAGTGGTGAATCAGAATCTTGTAGTTTAAAGTTATCATCTATGTTCGTTTTTTGTGAGCCTATTATTGTAACGGCGTCTGTGTCGGGGTCGGGGTCGGCATATAAAGCGCGCCCATCGGGACCTAAAAAGTTTGTATTAGACCCCTGCCTACCGGCAATAAACCGAAACGACGCAGCCTGCGTGTGGCCATCGCCGCCATACCCACTTCCCCGACCTGTTGGTCTATCCCTGCCGAGGATAATAGATGCGTCACTCTCGCCCTTTATAACCTTCTCTCCATCGGCTCGAATAAACATTGGAGAGGCTTCGACGTTTTTACGATTTCCCACCCCCGACATATGTGCTTTAGACTGTTCTGATAATCGAGAAATTTTTGCTCTCGTGCTGGCGGGGAGGTCCTCTTTCCGAACCGACTTCTTCTTGCTCTTAAGAATATCTAAATTCAATAACTCCTCTTGCAAGGACTTGATCGACGTTAAAAGCCCCTCTCCCGATACGGTTTGAGGGGAAAACTTATACTCTTCTTTATCTGCCATACAATTATCCCCCCTTACGTCTTCTTCTTATCCGGAACCTTCGCAACAACAATGTCAGGAACGTTTCTACTTTTTGCCAACTCGGCGGCAACGCGAGGATCACCAAAGAACTCAAAATGCATTGCGTCAGTTTTAGCATCATGTTTGTGACTTCCATAATCGCCACCCCATCTAAAGCCATATTTTTTCATTATCTTAACGACTTTTCCAGGCAAATTCATGACCATTAAGCTATATGGCTTGTTTTCCGCAGGGTGGTTGCCCTTTGCTGCGAGATTTTGAACATCCACCCCATATTCATTTTTCCACCACTTCAGCCCCTCTGGCGTCGCTGGGTCCTGAGGGGCAGAGATCCTGCCGGTCCAGTGGCCCTCTAAGCCTTTTGGACCCGGCTTCATACGCTTAGTTGTAAACCAGTTAGTCACAGCTCTAAAATCCATTGCAAGCATTGAGTGGTGAGATTGCCCGTGCAGCCCCGGTTGTTTTGCATTAGGTGCCGAATGAACTCTTTCCTTCTTTGTCCCGCCCTTCTTCTCATCCGGGACATAGTTGTTCCATTGATAAGTTCCTGTGTAGCCACCATCTTCATCCCACTTCCAATTGCCATACCCAGCTTTAACTAGCTCTGCGTGTGCAAGAGCCCAGGCAGCATAAGCTCGACGCCCCACCTTCGCATTTTTACCGCCAAGCCACTTAACTACTATCTTTCCAAAAGCCTCTTTATGGAATTTGGACTCCATAGGGCCATTGCCAATAACAAGCTTTGTCCCAGGCATAAACTGCTTAGGCTTGGAATATCTCCTGGGCTCCTCTATACCACCAGACCACCACCAATCTCCTCCAGCTGAATTGTTATCATGGACCATTTCCATTTCTGTGCTGGCATTTTTTAAATACGGTAACGTACCACCAGTATCATTCCCGTGTCTATGTTTAAGCGGCTGAGTTGAAGGTGGGTAAGAACCCTCGTCAAATTCCAGCATTCCTTGGCCAAGCATGCCCAATTGAGCACAAGGGTCTGTTGCGGGGGGTGCATTCTGAACGTTCGGAGTATCTGCTTTTTTCGCTCCTGGTACCTCTCTGCCGCTAGGGGGCTCATTGCCTTCATAGACTGCCTGCGCGTCTCTAATGTATATGTCGATTAGACCTATGTCTACGCTGCTAGCTTCTACTACGTTGAGTCCGAATGATACCGCAATTGCTCGGTATTCCTCTGCGCTAAGATCTGCCGTAAAGGTCCCGGCCTCGTCCGGTTGCCATACAAGAATAGTCTTCCATGAATTGCCGCCTTCCGCCGTATCCGATGTATCCCATCCCTTTGCTTCTGCTATCTTTTTAAGGGCATCCGCAGCCGTAAGCGAATCAACAATTTTTTCAGTCTCAGCCCAGACCTTCTTTCCCGTAACATCGAGAGTCTGTACTATCTTCTGCACCTTGGCTGGCACCTCTATCTTTTGTTTCGTAGGGGGCGGTGTAGGGGCAGAAGTCTCAGCAGGAGCTACTGCTGGTTGTTGCTTAGAGACATTCGGCGATTTTACAACAGTAGGTGTGCCAGAATTTATAAAGTTCATTATATCGTTTCGCAAAACCGACATGTCTCCATCCGGCGAAAAGAACTGAACCTCCCCAGCCGATGGTCCCAGTCTAGCTACAACCATCTCATCAATCATACCGTTGGTAAGACCGCCTATCATGGGCTCGTTATAAGTGCCAATAAGAGCTATGGGATTGGACCCTATTTTGGCCCTAACGTCTCTAATGAGAGTGCTAAGTGTGTTTACAGCGAGCTGCACCATGTCTGCGTTATTAGATGCTCTTTGCGCAGAAGCCTCATTCTTGAAAATATTCTCAAATTGAATGATTGTCCCTTGTGCTTTGGTGGGGCGAATAATCTTGTCAATCTCTTCAATATATTTTTCAATAGAATTTTCTTGCGGTACAATAACCTTTCTATCTACATCATATGTACCAGACCCCTTCGTATAAAAAACGTATCCCGCAGACGTATAAGCTTCCACAAGCTGGTCTCCCAGGGTGTCCGATGCCTGCACATTAAGACTGCCAACCAGAACTATATTTTTAGCATTATCTCGGTTGAGGGATATGCCCTCTCTCTTGTTAGCCTCAATTTCATCTGCTGTCTGGGCGTTGCCACCGGGCGCATTTGCTCCATACTTAGCGTTCAAAAAGCATTCACCGCCAAGACCTAAATCTCCAATAACACCCAAACATTTACCCGCTGCTTGTGGTCCATCCGAAAACATCTTATACATGTTTGCGAATTGCACAGTCACCCAAGAGCCAGGGAATACCTTCCCAACATCATTATTCACCGAAACAAACGTCGGATGTTGATCAGCTAAAAAATCATCCCTAGACGTTATTAATCCCTCATTCAAGTACCTCTGGGTTATCCCGGCCACATTTGGAGGTGGAATCATATCAGTCACACCAGGGACAATTACCTTGAACAATATCGGGAGCTGCTTATCTGGTTCCAACAATACCTGTCTATAAAAGTTATAGACGTTAGAAAACACATTATTTGATTTAGATACGAAGTCAGGACTTAATGGATCGACAACCGCGATCACCCTCCCTGCAAATACACTTGTATTTGCAAAAATGTCAGGCTTATACGATTGTCGTATCGTATTCCTCATCAAGGAGAATATATTTCCACCTTGAGCCGGTATTCTCTTCTCTAGAAAGAAATCAGAAGTTACAGAATTGACTGACGGGGAAAATGAATACCCGCCATAATAAGATGGTGAAGCTGGCGTGGCTGCTGCTGCTTGCGTTGTTTGCTTATCAGCCATTCCTTACTCCCCCTTAATAAGGTCATATAACTCACTCTTATCCACATCAGATAAACCCTTTTGGGTTTTGTCTTTACTCTTAAGAGCCGCTATTTTAACAAGCTGCTCATTTGATCTTTGGAGTGTTTCAAGGTATTTTGCTGCTACCGGACCAGCATGTTGGTGATTTGCAGAGTCCTTTGCAAGATGCTTCATGACTTCAGAAAGTAGTTTTGTTGCCAAGGCTCTATCATTATTTATATTGTCTTGTGCGTCCTGAAGCATTTCGTCGATACCCTTACTCACATTAATACTCTCCTTCATCCCAACTTGTCTTAAATACCCTATATTTTATTCGTGTACGGTTTAAAGTGCTCACAATCTGTTTAGTGTTGAGCCCCGTTATCTCTCTCATATATAAATAAATAGCCTTTTTATTAAAAATTTCAATCTCGTTAGCACTCTCCATAAGAATTGTTATAGCTTGTAAAACTTTCTTATCTCTCTCTTTGTTAGCTTCACCCTCCCAAGACGCAAGTTTCTCTCTCAAGTGATCAAAGAACTCTTGCTTTTCTCTAATTTCTTCATACGGGTTTTGTGCTATGTCTTGAAACGGGTAAGCTTCTTTCTCGTTAATCAAGTGCTCATATGATATTTCTCTCGTTGAGGCTTTGATATTCTTCTTGATCTTTGCAATGAACCAGTTCTTGGTTATCACGCTAAAGTAAGAGAACGCCTTAGATTTTTTAGACGGGTCATACTTGTCCAAGATTGTAGTCAGCCATATCTTACAATCATCCTTTAAGACTTCAATGTTAGGAAGAGTGTTGAACTTATATGTATAGACTATTTTTTCCACCATCTCTTCAAATGCCGGTTGTATAAAGTCTATATAAAGCCGTGTTTTCTCCTCTTTACTGTCCGATAAAGCATATAGTATAATTGCTTCTTCATGAACCTTCGTGAAATACTGGTTCTTCTTCTTCGTTGTCAAGCCCTTCCTCCTCTTCTTCAACAGCGTACCTTTCAAGAATCTCGCTCATCTGGAACGACACGTCTTTTGAGTGTCGTATCAGCCCTTGAAGAGTCTCATCTCCATAGAACATCTCCAGTTGATAAATGGAAGCCATATGAGTGTTGAGACTATCCACAAGCATATTTATACCCTCAATGTCCCCTCTCACGCGCTCCATCTGCCCCAATAGGCGCCGCGAATACCACACGAGACCGCCACAAGTCACAAGCGATAAAAACAAAAAGAACGGAAGAATCCCAACAACGCACATAACCAAAATGCCATTCATCAATATAGACAACGCAAAAATAGATCTAATCATGTGTCTTCCTTGCGGCACCGCGCTTTTGTTTCTCCAGGTCTTCCCTAAACTCTTCTATCTTCTCTTTTACGAGCGACCCTGCTTGGCCCTGCTGCCCTTGCGTAGTATTAGATACAAATGTGCCGGGTACTCTAATTAGAGAACCAATTACCCCACAAACAAGGCAATCTCGTAATTTCTCTTGGATAGAGTGAAAAGCAACCAGCTCGTTGTCGCAGTCTGCGCACCTGTATTTGTATTTGGGCACTAGTCGCTTCCTACAGTCTCTAGTCCTTCTTCTTCTGCTTCTTCCAAGCCGAACTTAACAATAGGAGGATTCATAACATATAGCTCACTCTCCTCATTGACTTTAAAATCAAACCCCTTTAGCATGGGCACTATATCGCTCTGCTCTAATAGGGATTTTTGAAGGGCCATCATAACCGACCCTAATGCTTCGTCTGATAATTTTAACATTTTAATCTCCTTAGATCCCTCTTATGTTGGGATAGTTTACTTTAAACCATTCACATGTCTTTTTTAAATTTTCCTTGAAAGGGGTTATATATTTTCTCCCAATTCCCTCTTTTTCTGTCATATCACTTCCTTCAGTAGTTTAAACTTTTCGGCGTATTCAATTCCTGCTTCAGCGCCCCATACTCTCATTAAATTCTCTACATTTTCATAACTACGACTATGTGGAAAGTCTCTCATTTCTTCGTTATAACACATCCTTAAACATTTTAACTTTATTTCTTTATAATCCTCTACATTAAAATATGAATGTCCATCAAAAGTGCTTGAAAATTCATAATCAGTGGAAGAAGGGACATAATATGCATATATCTTTATTTGCCCTCCATGAGGGGGGCGGAAAGCGACATTAGTGGCACGAGCAACAATTTGGTGGTCAATATTCAAGCATGAATGGTGATGAGTAAAAATAATATCCGGTATAAAATCAACACTATCCTCGATAAACTTACAGACCTGAATTAAAGGGATAGAATCCATCCGGTTATCAGGAAAAGTACCTGTTTTGTAGGAATGGATACCTAAGATCTCCGCACAAAGTTTTAATTTTTCATTTCTATTCGGAGCTTCATTGTTCCCTCTCGCGCTCACACCATCAGTAAAAGTCAATAAAGTGATTCGATGACCTTCCGATGCTAATTTTGCTATGGTTGCGCCACAGCCTAATGTCTCATCATCCGGATGTGCCGCCAATACCAATACATTACTCATTTTTAACTCCTATGTTTTTGCTTGTATAATGTTTCTGCGACATTGAATTGCCATTCGTAATCAATGTCAAATGTTTCTTCTTCGGGGACGACAAAAAGCTCGACTTCGCCTTTCTTTGTGAGATCTCCCATCCATATATCATTCCCAATATCTTCCATGCTTCCAGCGTATAAGCAATGAGCCGCTTCATATATTGACTCTGCTGTTTTGGTGTTGTTTAGTTCTTTTTGAGGCGTTAGAAATTCCCCATCAGCTCTCCAAAAGTAATTCTTCTTTTCAAAAACTCCAAACATCCCATTTTTATCAGACTCAATATACGCTTGAATAAAACGGTTGATCGTTTCTGTCTCTAATAGCGTGCAACAAGCATTTACCATTATAACATACTTGAAAGGTAATTTATCATGCCATTCAAAAATTTCTGATATTTTTTCTGCCTCTGAGTTAATAGAGGCTTCGCTTCTTGTAAAAATATTGATATCTTGCTTCTGCCCCAATTCAATTAATTCCTGGTCGCCAACACAAAGATAAAAATTCGAATTAGGCAACATAGACGCCTTAACTTTCTCAATACATAGGTCTAATAAAGATGTATCTGCAAATGGTCGAATCATTTTTCTTGGACAGCGCTGTGAGTTTAATCGTGCTTGTATGACTACTCCTAAGTTTTCAATCTTCTTCATTCGCTTCTTTCCTTTTTAAATTTCGTACAATTTCTATCTCTGTTTCCCACTTCATAGGCATTAAGAACCAGTGCTTCTCAATATCTTTCGCATAATGTTTACTGCCCTCGTTTTTGTTTTGTACAATTCTTTTATACTTTCCTCTTATAAAATTATCCCAATTTACAATAAATAAATTTTCCATTTCCTGTCGAAGAATATTGTATGTTTTTTGCAATGTATTTTCATTTTCTGTAAAAACAACTTCTTTCTGAAAGATAATGTCCCCAGTATCAACAGCACTATCAATAAAATGAATTGTTATACCCTTTGGGGTATTATCAAAAAAGCTCCAAAAATTAGGATGCATACCGCGATTCCAGGGCAAATAAGATATGTGTAAATTTATAATTCTATTCTTGTAAAATGAAGTTATATCTTTCGTGAGAATAATTTTGTAACCATAGCTTATAATTAAATCTGGATTTATACTTCTAATATCATTTAAGTTTAATTTTTGTCCCTGGTTGCAGTGTGTTACAGCATATTCTCTGCTGCGTAAAAAATTAATAATGCCAGTTTGTTCTTCCCCATAGCCCAAAAATAAAATATTTTTTATGTTATTCATTTTTTGCCAATTCTGACAACAAAGAAGATATTTTGTTATCATGTGCATTAATTTTGTTCATTGTAGGTCTTCCCAGCTCAAGATCATATCATCCTTGAGTGCCTTGCTGGCTCTTTTGCCTAAAATATTGTAATATTCTACTGCTGGAATTGAGTTTTCCAACAGAGGCCTTTTTGTTGTTACATTTTCCTTAGTTAATATTTGCCCCTCTCTAATTGATCTCTTGGCAACTATTGATCTCCTGCCCTTAGAAAAGCCTTGTTCACTGTCCGTATATTCCTTGTTTTTTGTGCCCAGCATAATCTCGGCTAATCTAATGTTTTCAACCATTTCTTTTAATTCACTTGGCTCAATTGCAAATGGATGATCAGGTCCAGGCAATTTTCTATCGATAGTGTAATGTTTCTCTATCGCTTGTGCCCCTAGCGCTACGGCAATGGGGGGTACTAAAATTCCCTCAGTATGATCTGATAAGCCAAATTTCAAATTATTTGAGCCTGGATGTTTCATCATAGCGCACATTTGTCCTAGATTAATATCTTGATGGGGGGTTGGATAGGCATTATTGCAGTGCAAAAAAGTTATATCCGGAGCGTCATTTACTTCCAAGACCCAATCTTCAATATCCTTTATTGTGTTGAGGTTTGTACCTATTCCCAAAGAGATTATAAGTGGCAGTCGAGTGCTTGCAACGTATTTAATAAATCTAGGATCAGTTGACTCAAAACCAGCAATTTTGAATCTCTTAACCCCCAAATCATATAGGCTATCTACTGCCTTCTCGTCGAAAGGGGTCGACATAAACTCTATCCCATTATCATCACAATATAGCTTCAACTCCTTTAACCAAGATCTTGGCATTTCAATATCTTTGATTAATTTTGGTATATTTTTATAGCCTGCGAAATCTGGTGTATATTTTGAGTATAAAGTCTCTGATGAATATGTCTGGAATTTAACAGCTGTCGCTTTCGCTTTTATGGCTTCGTCTATTAGGGCATATGCTTGAGTCTTTTTCCTATCATGATTGGCGCCGGCCTCAGCGATAACAAAAGTTTTATTCATTTTTTCTCCTTATAATCACATCACTTAAAATACCATTTTCTATTATTTTAGATCTAGAAAATTCCAATCTAAAATTGCCAATTTTAATAAAGGCATTCGGATATGTCTCCCCATCTAACATTTGAATAAACTTATATATATCAATTATATCAGTAGTGGTGTCAAGTGGTAAAACATTGTTCTTATTTCTCTTGTATATTTGTATTTCACCGACTTGTTTTTTCGGCGTTGGGTCTTCAATAATGCATTTTCTTATCAATTGACAGATTCTATCTGCCATGGATATCCAAATATCAGTTATTGTACCCTGTAACGTTATTGGCAAAGAACAGTAAACATCGCCACTATCAATATTTTTTTCTACCTTTATTGCGTTAACTCGGGTTTCAGTTACACCATCCAATATCTGATTCTGTAGCGGCGTGCCGCCGCGACCTTTTGGCAAATTTGAGGGATGTATTACTATGCATTTAAATTTTGTATAAATGCTTTCTGGTATTATCTCTGACCAATGAGGAAAGAATATCCAATCAGGATTTTGTTCGTGCGCAGCAGACTTGTATGATGTATCAAAGAAGTACGTACAATCAAACTCTCTCTTAAGATTGCTATATATAATATCCGACCACATACTCTGTTTCGAAACTAAAAATATTTTCTTCAATTTTTTTCCTTATAATAATGCAAATTTAGCTTTTTAACAAACTCTTCAGCTTTAAATGTTTGAAATTTTACCGCATTTACTCCGCAGTTCTGAGCCTCATCAATCATTTTTTTGGCTAATTTTATATCACCATTATGGTTTATTCCAATTTCGGCTATGATAAGTGTTTCCATATCCCCCCCTCTAAAGCGCCTAATTGCTCCGAATATTCTTCAGCTTTTTCTTTCAACCTTGTATATTCATCGTAAGAAGAACAATGAGCTAGTTGATATAGTTCCATCCATACACTATTATTTTCTGCTCTTAAGCGTTCTAAGTCCTTTAAGATTAAATGATCAGATCTCCTTTCTTCAAGGGCAAATTCGTTCAATAAATGGGCAATTTTAGCGTCCCCTTCATTAACTCTTATCATAATTAAACGAGCTTTAGATGGTTCGTATTTAAAAGCTAATCGTAAAATGTTTAAAGTGTTGGTGTTGTTCTTTAACCTAATTTTTTCTATCTTGGTGTAACTCATGTTTCTTCCTTATTTAAAATATCTGCGACCTTATTCATATCGGTGTGGGTTAAGTTTTGATGGATTGGTAAATTTATTATCCTATCTTGTAAATTTTCCGTTTTTCTCAAGGATACCTCTGATTTAAAAAAAGTAGTTTGATGTAGAAAGGGGTAATGAAAAGAAGCTGCTCCATGAAGTGATCTCATCTTTTGCCTCAAGTAGGTTGATTGTGGCTTGTTTAAAATCAATGTACATAAATAATAAGATGAATTTATATCGTGGCTTGTTATATAACCCAATTCGGGCTTAATCTTGCTCTCTAGATACTCTAAATTTTTTTTTCGAAGTTTTACACTTTCAAAACAAGTATCTAACTGGGACAGTCCCAGTTCAGCGTTAAGATTGTTCATATAAAAATTAAATCCATTAGACACTATATCATAAGTGTCTCCTATCTGTTCCCGACCAAAATTCCTATATTTCATTATATATTCACTTGCAGATTGATCGTTGGTACCCAATAATCCACCGCAACTCATAGCTAAAGGTTTAGCGGGGTGGAAGGAGAAGAAAATATAATCACAACAGATCTCCGGTTTGACGCTGTGAGCAGAATCTACTACAACTATATCTTTCCAAGAAGTTTCTTCCAGCTTTTTCTTAAATCCTGGGATGTTACTGACGCCGCCGTACAACACTGGCATAATTACAGACTGCTTCTGACTATTTGTTTTACCTTTTTTTAAGTTCTCTTGTCTTATTGATATATAAGAATCCAGATCAAGTAATAAGTTCTCATCTACATCCACAAAGTGAATAGAATGTCCATTCTTGAGAGCAGCCCAAGAGACAGAGGCAAAACCTAGTGAGGGAGTATACACATCACAACTTCCATATTTTTCATATAAAAAGTGAAATAAGCAATATGCTGCTGCTGACGCCGAATTTAAGCCAATATTATATTTCTTGTTAGAGTAGGGGGCAAACTTATTTTCAAATTTCTTTACACTATCTCCAAACCCTATCTCCCCAGATAGAATAAGACGAGAAATTCTAGTTGCGTCTTTTGATGTTAATGTGGGTTCAAAACACTTCATAGAATACAGGATAGTTTTGATAGTCTTATTTTTTTGCGATACCAAAAAAATAGCTATCTCGTTTCTTGAACTCCTCGAATAATTAACTCTACTAGCTCATCTACATTGTCATTTTCATGCAAGGATGAATTCATTTCTAAACCACAATATTTTTTATTATGTGTATGTTCTCTTCGCGTATATTGTGGGAGAATACACAACAATTGTGGTGAAACCTCCATAGTTTGTGAAAGTTCGGTTTCACATAACATATCCTCGTGAACTTTCTCACCTGGACGTAGTCCCATTTCATCAATCTCTAGGAATTCGATATTTTTAATTATTTTTAAAGCCTCAATGACGTTTGGGAGACTAAAAGAAGGGATTCTAGGTATAAATACTTCGCCGCCTTGGGATTCAAATAGCGAACTTAATACTGTATCGGCTGCGTCATATAATGTAAATAAAAACCTAGTGCATTCACGCACAGTCAAAGTTATTTTATCTCCGCGACTTATAGCATCCATCCATGCCGGAATAAAAGATCCTCGACTTGCTATTACATTTCCATATCTTACCGATGAAAATATGGTAGAAGGAGACTTATAATCGTAATTTGTTAGGGTTCTTTCTGCCATAAATTTGCTAGCCCCATATACATTTATCGGCTTACATGCTTTATCGGTTGATATTAAAATGCATTTTTTTACACCATTGCACTGAGCGGCTAGGGCAACATTGTCTGTTCCAAGTAGGTTTGTCTTAATACATTCATCCGGGTGATATTCCATATCATCGATCCTCTTTAGTGCTCCCGCATGAATTACATAATCAGGGGTAAATTGCTTCATAGTCATATCAAGCTTTTTAAAGTCTCTAACATCCCCGATAACCCTAACAACGTTAGGATCTTTACCGAAAAACTTTGCTTGGCGGGCTTCGTCGCGACTGTAAACAATTAACTTACATTCCCATTTTTTTAACTTTCGAATTAACGCTCTTCCGAGTGATCCCGTGCCTCCGGTGATTAAAATAGTCTTATTTTTATAAAATTTTTCCACAACCATTTATTCCCCTATGACCACGTTTCCGTAAACCTTGTTTAGCAGACATAAACTATCTGGAGTTGGTTTAATATTTTCACACCGCAAAGTGGGGGTTTCTGTGTCTTCCAACATACACAAAGTTACATCCAGCCGCCCATTATTGTGGAGCCAAAGTAGAATATTTATTTCATCATCTCTACTATGACATGAATTATTTTCGTCATAACCATCTTTATAAATACTCCCCCATCCTCGACGCAAATCATCATACAAGCTAAAACCTATCACAAACACTTTAAGTTGCCGAAATAAACTTTCAAAAATAACGGACATTCCCGTTCTAGGGGTCTTAGTGAATCGATAGGGGCATCCCCATTCTTTCAGCATTTGATTCCACTGCCCAACTAAATGTGTGTGAGAATAGTATATGCCTTTGTAGTGATGCTTATTCTCTTGAAAAAAGTCCCAAAATTTCTCCAAATAATCGCTTTCGCGACTAGAATCGTTATAATATGTTAAAAAGTCTTCCCGGTTAACTGGGCGGTTGTACAATCGCTCATAACTATGGTTACATAAAAAGAGGTGTGATAACTTGCTACCATTATTATATTCTGGTGTAACTATGGCCATGCCGCATCTGCAATTTTCCTCAAATTCATCTATTAAACCCCCTATAGGGAGTTTAATATAGGGTTTGTTACCAATAATTAACATCTTTTGGCTTTCCATTGTTTAAATCATCCTTTGAAAAAAATAATTGTGCCCCACCGTGGACACAAGCGTATACCTATTGTCTTCTAACAGCTGTTTTACTAAAAAGTAGCCGTGGCTGTTGCTCTGTTTCCTTATTTCTACGCAAATCAACTTCGGCGCGTGCCGGTTAAAGTCGATTCCCTTCAGGACATTAAGCTCATATCCCTCTACGTCTAGGCTAAAAAAATCAATTTTATCAATATTATTCTCGTCTAAAATATCACTGAGCTTCCTTGCCTTTACTTCGGTTTTCAATTTGCCGTGCCATCTTGGGTCATCTTCCGAAAACTCAGGGTTGTTGACGCAGACTTGCGCCATTAAGCTATTCTCATAATCGTTCTCGCTAAAATACCCGCCTATACTCTCTTGTTCATAACCAAAATCTACCAAGGCACAATTGTAGAATAAATTCTTCTTGTTGCTTCTATTTCTCTTGCACTCTTCAAACTTCT
>Ga0080013_1001915_pt1 | contig 25962 bp, 24 predicted proteins | sample ETNvirenome_6_85_FD_69236 | JGI IMG/M metagenome (GOLD analysis project Ga0080013, IMG submission 69236) | Marine viral communities from the Pacific Ocean - ETNP_6_85 (SPADES assembly) (version 2) | ecosystem: Environmental > Aquatic > Marine > Oceanic | place: Pacific Ocean | collected 2013-06-19
TGGTTGTTGTATTACTGCAACCGGAGATGATGTTTGGGTTGCATTCCCAGATCCCAATTTCCCAAGTCACAATCTAGATCCAAATGTAGAGGGTGATGAACAAGTAATTAGAGATTCTATAATTGTAGGAGAAACACATTCGTTTGTTCTTTACTTCATTCGTCCTGATACTGGTAATAAACAAATCTTTTTTCCTCTACCTAATACTAGTGGGTATACCGATGCAACCTGGACTTATTACAATGACTTTAAGGATGAAACTAAAACTATAACAACTTCGTACTCAACACACCCTACAACTGATTGGGGGGATGCTGGCGGTTTTCTTGCTGAAGATGTTAGAACAGATTTCAGTCGTGAACAGTGTGAACAACTTAAAGCGTATCGAAGAGGTATTGGTGAGTGGCCTGTTAGTGTTGGAAATGAAATAGATGGGTATGGGGTATGCGGATGTGAAGAGATAATAACTGATGTAGGTAGCTTAAATGCTGTAGAACTGCACGCAGTAGCACATAATGCACTGGATCAACATAGCTCTGATGGCTGTGCCAATTCTATGTGGGGTATTTGTGGTTGGGACTCAACACTTCCGGACAAACAATTTTGGACTAATAGTAAGGGGAGGTTTATAGTAGGAAGTAGTATTGATTCTCAAGGAGAACCCGTTGCATGGCACGGTTGGAAATCAAATGGTTTTCCCTACACAAAGGCTTGCATTGGCTGTGAAGGTTGTGAAAGTATGGCTCGGCATGTGTGGCCCTGTGGCAACGGGTCCCCCGTTTGTTGTCCAAATTGTTGTGAAGCGTTAGAGGACACTCAGCCCTGCTATGGTTGTGATTTCCCCGGGTACGGTTTCTTCAGTGGGGAGCTCATGGAGGGTGATCCAGACGGAGACAATTGCTTTACAATCGACCCTGAACTTTCGGGAAATTCAAACTATTATAACCCTCTTGAATTTGGGGTTTCCTCCAATCATCCTGCCTTCAAATCAGGATTGTGGGTTTGTAACAGTAACCCCGATTGGGGTACACACTATGACGCTTATGGGAATCTCGAAGGAGACGACGGACCCGCACCAAGACACGGGATAGAATACGGACAAGATTCTTATAATTGGAGTAATTGTATGAATTATCAATGTTGTTCTGATCCTTGGGGGCTAACTGATGACGGTTGTGAAGACGCTTCAGATGCTTGTCACTGGTTATGGGATCGTGGAATCATAGGATGTGGAAGAAATTGGCAGGGTAAAGTAATGCTTAGTGATCAAGCAGCTACTGAGTCTAATATTGTCCCCCCATGTGCATTTAACCCCGCAGGATCAAGCAATGATATTGACAGGACTTATTCTGAAGCAGTAGGATACTTTCCGGGAGTATTGATATATAGACCGGGGAGCTCTCATACAAATGGGTTGGCTACAGACTTCCCCGGCCAATCGGGACACCCGCTCCAAGAACAGTATGCGAGATATATAGTGGGTGATGCGAAGAGTGATATAGTTACCGGGGGACTAGGACCTCCTGCCATTTGTATTGCTCCTGGAAGTAGTGATGGGGTATTTCCCGGTGAATATGCACAAACAGATTATCTCCCCTGCAAATTTCCTACTCATTACGTAGTAGAACCTTTAAAACCATTTCCTACTTTAGTAATGAACGGTAAAACCATAGCAGATAAGTTAAAGGATTGGCTCGACGATCCAATCCTTAATCCCGATTTAGAGATACGTTGCAATATAGATGTTGGAGTTATGGTTCTTACTAACTGGCAAGTCCAAAGCCCTGTAAGTGCATACCCACAAGAAGGTGATCAAGATTATACGCCTAATAACGAACCTTGGCCCTTCTGGGATCCGTGGCCCGACCAAGCACCGACTCGTGACTACGAAGAATACTTCCACGATGCATTTGGTTGCGACGCTGGAACTTATAATTTAGATACCCATAGGGGCTGTAGGGGTTGCCACACGTATCTAAGGCAAAGAGCAACTTGGCATTGTAGAGTTGGGGGAATGAATGGGGATGATATTGTACCCCACAGGCAAAAAACGATACAAGGAGACGGAGCACAGGGAGTATCATGTTCAGACTTCTATGAAAACGAAAATCCGCATTGGTATGCAAGAAGGAGGACTAATACGAGTTACTGGAAAGAGTCTAACTACTGTATAGGACACAGACTAAATGATCACGATGACGATGATGGAGACCATTGGATAACTCATGGTGGAAACCGAGTATCTATGGGCAGTCATACAATAGGTCTCCACGGTTACTTTGTCCCCGGACAATCAACAAGTTACCAAGATATTGGTCTTGCTGCTTGTTGGGATTCTCTTGATAATGGAGTAAATGTATTTATGTACTTCCATTGGATAGACGGAGTAATGCGTGGAGAGACTCATACTATGCCAAATGCCCAAAATGTTTCTCCCGGTAATAGTGCTTTTGATGGAGACCACTATTATTGGCACTATCTCCCATTCGCGTCAGGTCCGTGGAAGTATAAAATAAATGACTGGAACGGTCAGGATCAAGCAGTCACTCGTGCAGCGAAACCGTGCGATGAACCGGGAGATCAAGGTGTTTGTCCTATTATGAGAATGGAACAATATCTAAATGAGTATTTTGATCTCCCCGATTGGTCTTTTGATATTGATTATAATTGGAAGTCTATGGCATCATTTCCCAATTTTTATCAAACCCCTGATAAAGCACCCTCCTATATGTCACTAACAGATTATACTATTACAAGCATATGCGTAGAATAAAGGAAAACACATGGCGAGAATTGTAAACGCAAAAAAGAATGATATGCCTCCAATGGGAAGAAAATCTCCTGCTCAAATGGCTATGGACTCTCATCCCGGAGCTACAAATGTTACTAGGGGGGAGTTGGCATCACTAGAAACAAGACTCGGGAATCGAATGCAACAAGAAATTGCGGCACTAAATGAAACCCTTTTAGCCCTCGCTAATCACATTCAAGAACTACAAACCCCCACTGTTAAGGAGGATATCCCACCCCCTCCAAAAAAGGTATGGAACCCGGAGAAGAGTAATATGCTCCTCTGGGATATTCACGAGAAAGGCATCTCGTGGGAAAACCACTACAAGGGATCTAAAGTATTCCTTGTATGTGGAGGACCATCTCTTAACGATATAGATCTTTCTCTCCTTGATAACAGGGGAGTGATATCCATGGCAATTAATAACTCGTGGTTAAAGGTCAATCCAGACTTTTGGTTGGGATTCGATGTCCCCGGAAGATTCCACTACGACCGTTGGATGGACCCTTCTGTCATGAAAATAGTACCTTGGCACAATAGAGACAAATTCCTATTTAAGAGAGTGGGGGAAGATATAGTAAAGAGTGAGGAAACTCCTAAGGATGCTCCTAATTGTTGGTTCCTTTCGAATACTGCAACCTTTAACGCAGATACTTGGTTCACTGAAAGACACGCTAATTGGGGAGGAGCAGTAGAAGGACTAGAACCTGAAGGAGGGTTCAGAGTTACTATGTTTGGTGCCCTTAGAACCTTATACTATCTCGGATTCCAAGAGGTATATATGATTGGTTGTGATTGGGAAATGTCTAATAGTGAAGATAAAGAAGCTTACGCTTGGGAAGAAGATAGAGCCAAGGTTGTTAGAGAGAGGAACAATAACATGTACAATTGGATAGAGCAGGTGTTTAAGAAATTACAGCCCGGCTTTGATAAAGCAAACTTTCAAGTATATAACTGTAATAAGAATTCAAAACTCTCTCTATTCCCATTTGTAACCTATGAAGAAGCAATCGAAAGATGTACCCTCCCAGAAGTAACCGATACTAGAGGATGGTATAATATCTCTAATGAGGATCCAAAGTGACCCCTTTAATAGTCTGTTGTCATACAGGAGAAGACCTGTACAAAAGTGGGGTTGAAAGATTAAAGGAATCTGCCCTTAGACATGGGTATGAGACCTATATTGAAGAGGTAGAGGGTCAGGGTAGTTGGCATGCTAACTGTGCCTTAAAACCCTCATTCATACTTAAATGTTCTGAGAGATTTAAAAGACCTATCATGTGGGTCGATGCAGATGGAGAGATAAGGAAACCAATGTATCTATTCGAGAACCCACATTTTGACTTTGCTGCTCCTTGGGACCCCCTTAGAAAATTCGAGTGGTTCTGCTCTGGAACCCTATATTTTGATGTAAGGAAACCAAGTGTCATAAGATTTCTAAATGAGTGGGGAGATAATTGTCAACCAGAAATTGAAGGTAAGACCTTTGATACAGACCAAATTATCCTGTATAAAACATGGAAGCAAAGTAAGAGAATACCTATAACTAAGATATTACCACAAGGATATGTAAAGGTATTCGATCATGGGTGGAGATTGGGAGAAGATAAAGTAGAATATGTAAGACACCACCAAGCTTCACGAGAAATTAGGAAATTGTATAAATGACTTTAGAACGAACAACCCAATGGAACTACCCTCTTTTAGGGGTGTCAGAGAATCGAATGGCTGAAAGGACAGGAACCCCCAGTAAAGATGCTTTCGAGATGATAGGGGCTGACTTCTCTATAAAAGGTGGTGTAAGACCATTTCCCGGTTTCAAGAAGATACACTCATTCACAAACCTTGACGATCGAGAAGTAGTTGATTTCTTCCCTATCTCATTCAGGGTAGGTATAAATCAGTATGGGTACGGATTCGTCTATAAAGTTAAACAAACAGTAGATGGTACCCTTTCGGATATTTATCTAGATTACTATGTTAAAGGATTTGATGAGGGGAATTTCCAAAGAAAAAAAGTTATCAAGGAATCTCAAGCCACAGCCGATCCTATGGATGTGGCTGTATTTGGTAAGTATGTATATATCACACAAAGGGGGATGGAAACAGTTTTATTCCTTTTAGAATTTGAAACTCCAGCACAAGCAACTAGTGTCTTAACTATTACGGATAATAGTGCCATACAAAGTGTTGATACTGCAGCAACTGGAACTATCGAATTCACGGGAGTGGCTACAGAAGATACAACCATAACTCTTATAGATCATGCAGGAACCTCTAAGACTTATATAGCCAAGAGTAGTGGTGCCAATGGTGATGTGGTTACCGGGGGCATTACTTTTTTAAATATAGGAGATAAGAACGATAACGCATCTGCACTCAAAGATGCCATCGCACATGGTAATGGACATAATGGAACCATAGTAGCAGTATGGTCAGCGGGTACAGGGAATGTAGGTTTAACACAATCAGCAGTAGGAGCATCGGGTAATACGGCAATAGCTAGTGATTTAGATAACTGCACGGTAAGTGATGCATTTACTGGGGGTGGGCTCATCACAAAATGGGAATCTCTTACTGCTGGTTGGTATGCGTTGCAATTAAGTTGCGGGGCTTCCAACGCAGGATTCTATGTGGCCACATTCATAAAGGGAGCAACTGCTGAAGAGACTGCTACAAACATTAAAACAGCTGTAGATTTAACAGCTGTCGAAAGCACGGTAACTGTAGAAAGAACTGATAATGTTCTTACCTTTACACAGGTATCATATGGCAAGGGCGGGAATAATCCTGTCACATTAACAGGTAATACATGGGCGACAAAGAGTAACTTTTCTGGAGGTTCGGGACCAACTCCTTCTGACACAGCCTCTCTTTCTGCTTACCGAACACATATCACACAAGATACGGGTCCCGGAACAAGACCTTTATTATTGGGGGTAGATGATCAAACAGCAATTCTCGGTTTAGGAGACCCCACTTCTCCTTCAGAAGGAAATGCTCACTTGTTCACAGGAACTGAGGTAGGTTCTTATTGGGATACAACTCCAACAGATCAAGTAACCCCTGCGAGTTTAGATGCTGGTGGATACTCAGTAGGATATATTCTTGAAGATCCTCTAACGGGAAGAAGAACTGCCTTATCCGAGATTGCTTCTATTAAGCAATCAGACCTAACAAGTAAAGCAACTGGTAGACTTACTGTTCTTACGGGAACACCCACTAACTTTGATCCGGGAACAGGCGAGAAATTAACAATTGCAGATAGTATAGACGGTGAGAATGGAAACACCGTAATATTTGAATTTAGTAATACTCATACTTCTAGTGCAAAACTTACAAACACTCACTACCTAATCGGTATTAAAGATTTAGGTACTGCAGTTGCAATAGCAGGAAAGATTTATGATGCCATTGCACTTGCGAAAGAAAATAAAGATTTAGATATTACTGCAGTCGATCCCGAAACAAATGCATATATAGATCTTACGCATGATAAAGCAACAACCGATGGTAATGAAGATATTGTATTTGATGGTGACGTTGAAGACTTAACTATAACGGGTATGTCGGGTGCTTCTAACTTCGATCCCGGATACATGGGTTTAGAAATAATTTGGCCCTATGTTAAATACTCAAAAGCATACATCTATCGTTCTGTAAAAATTCAAGATGCAGGTGGCTCTTATGCGGGATCAGTTATTCAATTGGATAAGATTATCACTCTCGATGATTACACAACTACAGATCAAACGGGCATATCTGGTTCTAATAGAAGAGCAATCTATTACTTTACCAAGCAAGATTTAACCTTACTTTATATGCCTCCTTATTCAGACCGTTCTCTGTTTGATGCAGAAATGCCTAAGGCAGGAGCATGTATAGAATTTGATGGGATCATGTTAACTTCGAATGCAACGGGAACTTCAACTTCCTCATCTGAACAAGACTTACCCGATGATAGGTATAGAGGTGTAGGTGAATTCCGTTGGTCTTCAATTAGAGAAACCTCTCCGGAACTTTTCCCACCAGAAAATTACTTCACTCCTTCAAAGATAGCGAATGAAGTAATTACATTTGAAAAGAGTGGGGGGGCAGTCTTGGGGTTTGCCAACAATGTAATCATGCATATAACACGAGAAACTACAGGTGTAATCTCATACCTTAAGATCTTACCTATACACGAAGGATATGGAATTGTTAATAAGAATGCCTCTGTAACTGTGGGACCCCAAACTGTATATATAAATGATAAGACAGTAAAGTCTATAGATGCTCAGGGGAGATTAGATACTCTACACGCTCTCGATGGAATCATTAATGATTGGCAAGACGATCTCGCAGATTATGTTTCTATGGGATTTGACGCTCAATCACTAACACTTTACTTATTGAATAGTAATAAGAAACAAGCAGCCGTCATGTGGTTTGGTACTTCATCGGTTTCTGAAATATACGACTTACCATTTGATTTAGTTAAAACAGGTTCTTGGTATTCTAAACTATCAGATGTAGATAGCAGTCTTACAGAATATGCAATGTTCTTACAAAATCTACTTGGTACCAATTCGGACTTTGATCCTTGTGTTTGGGTGGTAGACTCTAAGAGAGAAAGAACGATATCTGGTTCTTCATCTTCTGACTTTAATGGTGAACCACGAATTACTCTTTTAGATGGTATAGGAGATACGAGATTTAAAGTTATAAGTTGGTCATCAACCACGGGTCTTCTCTCTTTAGATGGAAGTACATTACAACACCAAGACGTGGCTCCTATATTAGACTCCACTCCTGCTAACTGGGCGGGTGCGTATGTATATGTACTTGATGAGGGAAACATACTCTCCCCCGATAATGTTGTTGGGGGGCTTGATACCCTTAAAGGAGGAAAAGCACAGATAGAAAGTGTTTCACTTACGGCTACTACCGCAGGTCATATAGAGTTCACAGGGAGTGGGGTAATTACTGAAGGAAAAATCATCACTCTTATATCCACTGATGGGACAAGTAAGACTTATATTGCAGATACAGTAAGTGGTGACAATGGAGAATTAGACGAAAGTGGGCGTGTTAAGTTCTTTAACGGTGGAGATAAGAATGACCACGCTCAAATCCTCACGGGTGTTATCGTGTCTGGTAATGGACACAACGGTAAGATTACAGCGACTTGGACACCGGGTACTGGTAACATTACACTAGGACAAGCAACCGCAGGAGCATCTGGAAACTCGACAATAACTAGCAACTTGAATGATTGTACTATTACGCAGTTTAGTGGGGCTACCACTAAACTTTCACTGATAAATGAGTCTGCGAACTTCAATGTAGCCGGGAATGGTAGGATAGCAATCTCTCCTGTGTATGTAAGATGGTCGGGTTCTCTTCTCGGTTATAACGATTCGGTTACACAACAAAGCCCAACTCCGGGCGGTCTCCAAAAAGTTAGACTTGTAGATTCTCTATCTGCGTTCTTCTCTTCTGTAGGGGGATCCCCCACTCTAGATACAGTGAATACAGCGGATATCTTCTATAAAGGGATTATTTTCGAGGGTGATTCGGATACTTATAAGTCTCAAGGTATTCCAAAGGATCTATCAGGAACGATAGTTAAATCCATAGTGAATGGCGAGTCTGCTAATTGGGCTGCCTTTGAAACTCATGGTGTAAGAGGAATGGCTTTATCTCCCGGTCTTGAAGTCTTTTGTCCCGACCTTGATTTTAGACTATTGTCGGTTATTATTGATGGTAAAGTTATGTCTACACTTAGAACCGAAAGGGCTACATAATGGGTTTTAGCGATTGGAACAATAATAATCAAGGCGGTCAAACTGGATTTGAAGGTGGCTTCAATGCAGAGGACTATATGACTAATCTAGACAGGATAACGGATAAGAGTGAGGGTGGCCTTCTACAAGGTTTTTGGGAGGCTGCTAAAGTCGACCATAAGAAGCACGAACAATCTTGGATGCAGGGGATGAAACAGGCGGAACTAGCGTACCAAGAAGGCCGAAACTTCGGGGAACGAGAGAACGAGTTATACGGGGAAACTAAAGAAGAATTAGCGGGTATGGAAAAAAAGTCTTTAAATGCCGCTGAAAAGTATGGAGATATAAGAAGTAATATTGCTGGACAATATAGAAGAGACATAGAAGGATGGGCAAATGAAGCAGGTTCTGCACTTACCACAGGTACAGACAAAGCACGAGGGTACATGGAAAAGAACATCGAAAAGATGGAAGACGTAGAATCTGAATATAAAGATTTTAGTACTCAAGCATTATCGGGACAAATAGAAGGAACAACCGCACGATTTGAAGTGCAGAAAGAACAACAACTAGAATCTGCTAGAAGGGGAGGAGCTCCTCAATCTGTATTAGATCAAATGTCTTACTCGATGGATCGTGATATGGGGGCACAACTACAAAGTCAAGTAGCCGACTCTGCAGGTAAGTACCAAGAGGGAATGGTTCAACTTGGAAAAATGGTAGGGGATTCTTTAGTGACAGCAGGACAAATGGAAGGTCAACTTGCCTCTGTAGAAGCAAGTATGGGTGATAGAATAATGCAAACAAAGATCCGTGGTTTGGATTTGGAAACCCAAACCAAGATGGAAACAGCCGAATCTATGCAACAAATAGAGCAGAGTTATGCTGAGTTTGGTAAGCAACATGCATTACAACATGAAACACGACAACTAAGAGCAGAAGAACTTAAGATGCAAGGGTCTACCCAATATGCTAATTATATTATGAATCATCCTCCAACTGCTGCTGCGGATTTATGGGCTACAATGATGACCTATGCAACCATGCCTCGAGGGGGAGATCTCGGTCAAGCGAAACTTCCCGGACTACGACAAAAAGATTTGGACAGTAGACGGGCTGCACTAAAACAAAAATATGGTCAAAAGTACAAGGCTAATTGGGATAAAATTAATCCCGACCAATTTGAACGTTGGGCAGAAACTGATCCCTACCGAGGATCATGGTACAGTGGCAGTGGAGTGATTAGACAGGATCCTGGATCTGGATTTTAATAGGTAATAATTATGGCAGAACAAAGAATAATGGGTAGTTCAATTACCCCCCAAACTCTTGCCCAACAAGGCATGACGCAAAAGAATCAAATTGCTAAACAGCAAGCGGATATTGAACGACAACGAATGGCTACACAACAATCGTTGCAAGCAATGCAAAATCAGGCTCGTGCTGAAGACCGTGCTGCGGAAATGCACAGGGCAAAGATGGGCGAGATGGGTGCTAATGAACGCCAACGCATGCAACAAGAAGGTTGGGACAAGCAACGAATGCATGATGCTGCTGAAAGCCAAAAGGGTAGAGAGGCAAGGCGACAAGAAGTTCTATTAGAGCAACGAGTAAAAGCCATACAAAATGGTATGGGAGTAAAATTCGGTAATGGAATGAAACAAGATGAAAATGCTGCTTGGAGTTATCTAAGAGATACTCCCATCCCCATAGGTACAGGGGGATATGATGAAATAGCGCAACATCTAAATGATAAGATGGATTGGACAAGGGAACAGGGGAGAATAAAAGGCAGAAAGATGCAGGAGTATGCTAATGCAAGATTTGCAGTTAGCAGATCTGAAAAAAACATTCAAGATTCAATGACAGATCAACTTCTCAATCTTCAACAGCAAGCATTATCACTAGATGATACGAGAAAGAACTTCAGAGAACAATATAAGAATATTGATATGGGAATTCACAGTTATCAACCTAGAATGATGAGCATTCTTACAGCTCCCGATGCTGAACAAATAGGGACAATGGGGAGACTCTACCAACTATGGGAAAATTCTGGAGCGGGTAACTTTGTACCCCTAGGTGGAATGGCGGGAGGGGGAAACTCTATTATAATTCGTCCTGATGGGGATTACAGAGACTACCCATTCTACAATGAAATTTATGGTAAGGGTGGTTCTGCTTCTGGAATGGAAATAGCCAACGAACCTGTTGCAGATCAAATTATAGGTCTTGTAAATGAGGCTCGTAGTAACCAAAGTAATGAGATAACGGAACAACTTCTTGATGCAGGATATGATGCAGAACAAATTCAAGGAGCCTTGGGAGAACAATTCCAATCTCAACACTCTTGGGAAGAAACTACTTTAGGAACTGAAGGTGTTACTAGAGAGGAATTCATTCAGGCTCAAGTTGCGATAACAAAATCTAAGATGGACCCTGAGAATATGAGTGCAGAAGATAGAGCACTTGTCAGTCAGATAGGTGCTTTAAGTAAGAGTACTTCTTGGAATCCCTTTGCTGATCCTGAAACAATCAAGATGATGAAATCAGGTAAGATGATGGACTGGACCCCAAAGGCTTTCTCTAAGAATCCTTATTGGGGAGGTGATGTTGCAGCAACAGCATTGGATGGAAGTGCCTCACTTAGACGATATGCCCAAGCGACATCGAATGAATTAAAAGGAAACGCAACATTTTCACAACTTCCTAAAGTACTTATGCCTGTAATTGATGAAATCATTCGATTCAAAGAGGGCGGTCAAGAGAATCCCGAAGAATTAAAAAAGGCTCTATTCGAGTTAACCTTAGGTGAGGGTAAAGATCCTCGAATGTTTATGATGATAGACGACCTTTTAGACACATGGGGTTCAGGTGCTCAAGGTCCTGCTATTAACGGTGAAGCCTTCTTCGACCAACTTGAGAAGAATAAGTTTGATATGGAGAGTGATTTTGGTAGGTCTATTGTAAAAGCCCACAAGGACATGATGAGTGAGGCTAGTATTGTCTCAGGCATTTGGAATAGTGTTACAGGTGCATCAAGTATGAATGCTACCCAAAACCGTAATGTTATTGAGGGTGCCTCTGATCATCTTATAGAAGAACTTCAAGGTTTAAGTGAAAGGTCTATGGGGTTCATACCGGACACAACGGACCAACAAATGGTCAAAGAATATTCACAACATACTTTAAATAGGTGTTGGGATCGACTGATGTCCCCTTTTTTTTCTGAAATGCCATTGGAAGTTAAAGAAGCTATCTACAAAAAGATGGGTGCTAAACTAGAAGGCATAAACTTAAGAGAACATCAAAAATTGGTCGGGGCACTAGAAGAAAAATTTGGAGGTATCACTGAGTTTTTCAACCAAATGTGGGAAGGCGAAGATGAATTTTCAAGAGGAGGTAGAGAGATACAAACTCGACAACTAAAAGAAAGAGATCGTCAGTTAAGCGATATTCTAGGTCAGTTCGAAGGAACAGGACAACATAAAATTTATAAAGAAAGGTTTATTAGTAATTATGGATTGGAAGAAGATATCCAATAAACTAGTTGACGCACATTCGGAAAAAGAATCTGCAGTCATCGCTCTTAATTCAGAATCTATTGGTATCCTTGTCAACTTATCTTCTGATAACTTCTGTCTGGAGGTAGAAGGTAAAGAACTTCAGTCCAAGAAGGTTCGGAAGTTTCTATGGGAGAACCGTAAGAAGCGAGCCCTCCAAAGAAAGAACGCTGTACTCTGGTCTGCTTACATAGAAGAAGAAGATAAATCCTATGTAGGAGTGGGGGCTGTTACTTCTAAAGAAGCAGCAGAGAGAATGGGAGTGACTAATGTTTAACGATGCAGGAGTAAAAGGTATAAACATTTTTACTAAGTCAACAGATCCTTTAGGTAGACTTTTAACTAATCCTAATTGGGGTTTGAGTGCTGAGGATAAAAAAAGAATTTTTGATGTGGAAACCCCATATAAAAAAGGAAAAACGGGAAACTTAATTAAAGATAAGGCTTTAATGAAAAGTCTTATGATTAAAAAGTTTCAGCAAAGTCCTGAACTAATTGAACAGATTAATAAGCGGGGGGGAGTTTCTTTTCTACAAGCGTCTAAGCATATAACAGGAAGGACTGATAGATGGACGGGTAAAGGAACAAAAAGTAATTTTATTAAAACACTAATCGAAGCCTATGAAGAAACAAAGGCCAAGTTAGGTGGTGTAACAACTGGAGGGGCTAAAATCACTCCCTTAACGGTTCACCGTATGACTCCTGCTGGATACTCGGCTTACAAGAAAAGAAAAGTTGGTCTCAAACTAGCGGAAATGGATCTAGAAGGGGTCAAATCCGAAACAGTAATATCTTCTGGAAAAAAGAAACCTACTGGAACTCTAGGAAAAAATTGGACTAGAGGACACGGTATTCAAAATCTTGTTTCTCTGGAACACGAGGTTGGAAGATTAGCAAAAAGTATTAAAGCAGGAACACCATTAACTGCTGCTCAAATTCAAATGCTTTCGGAGAATCTTGGGCAACTTCAAGGTGCAGTAAGGGGTAACCCAACACAAGAATTTAACAAGCTAAGATGGAGCAAAGAACTGAACAAGTTCATCGAAGTACCGAGTAAACAAATGGGCAATGCTCCCTATTCAGGTTTCCAACATGCAGATAAGACAGGTAAACCTGTCAAAAGGATTAGGTTAGTACCCTCTTTTTATAAAGACTTAAAAGTTGTAAGTGATGCTTTAGAGACTGCTGTACCTGAAAGAGTAGGGCTTGCTCAAGTAGACGATAAAGCCAGACGAGTTCTCGACAAGGCTAAGAGTGATATGAGAAGCATATTAAATCCTAAAGCCCAGTTCATTAAAGATCCTCACGGAGCTCCAACGGTTGGTCCAAAGTATGAAAAGGGGACTAAAAAGATAAAGCTCGATAAATATGGAAACCCAATGGTTGCAAGACCAACAAGAGTATTTTCCCCCACTCAACAATTAGAAAGTCAAACAAAAAAGGGAACCTTCAAGGCGATGATGACACCCGGAGTCTCTGCACCATTAGATGATGCTGCAAAGTACCAAATGTGGTTAGCTGAAAGGGCTCCCAATAAAGCAGAACGAGGTTTTACAGTATCCAAACGAGAACCTGTTAAGGGTTCAGGAAACTTTGCTAGTACTAGAAGTGTACAACCAACTGGTGGTGCATCGAGATCAGGTATTATTCTAGGGGAAGCGGGTCACAATCTTCCCACTAGAGACCTAATTCGTAATGTACAAGGACCCCATCCTCTCTTATCTGGTGAAACAATGACGAGCAAACAAGTAGTGGGTCAAGTTCCTTCGACTCTTAGTAGACCTAACTTATTTGATCCTTCAACGGGACAAACATCGGTTCCCAAAACTCAAGCTGAAAAGACAGCAAGGATGGGGTCTGGTTTAGAAACAAGACATGCTGCATTAGGACAGCGTATGCAATCAATGGGAATAGAAACGACAGAGGCGACAAGTAAAAGTGTTCGTCAAACAAAACCTACCACACGGCTGGCTCCAGGACCGGGAACCTATCAATTGGAAAGCATAGGAAACTTACAAGAAAGAGCAAAATCAATATCCGGTAAAGCTAGGAACAACCTCAAGAGTTTACTTAAGAAAGTAGGTAAGGGTGGTCCCGCTGCTAGAATGGCGATACCTCTACTGCTTGCCATGGGATTGTTTGGTATGATGGGTAATAATCAAGGAATGAGAAATGCCGCCTAAATCTGAAAAATTATTATATAAAGAATTTATTGATAAAGAAGCCAGACGAATGATGAAGGGCAATCCTTCTTTGGCTAAGACTTGGGCAGAAAACTTGAGAATCCATAAAGAGATGGCAACGGCTGAATATCCTTTTAAAGGGAAGAATAAACCATGGAGACCGGGACAAACTCCAACCGGACAAACCGCTAGGTCTGGTGGTTCTAAAAAGAATGCTCGAAAGCGACCACCAGCTATAATCCCCCCTGAAAAACCATCGGGTCCTGGATCAGTTTCACCGAATAAAGCCATTGTTCCTAGACAATCGTCGGCTTTAGCAAAAAATGAAGAGAGTCTACTTAAAAAACTAGTTGGGAATAAAAAGGTGCCTAAAGGTTTCTGGGCAGGTGCAGGTAGACTGCTTGGTATGGGGTTTAATGTATGGATGGTTTATTCCATTATGGATATGGCAGGATTGCTAGGTAGAAAGGGACAACAGGATAGAAACTTATCCGCAGCGATGGCATCCTTTGGTCCCCAGTGGGCAGGTAAAGCGGGACAAGCACACGACTTCCAAGCAAAAGTAGCAGATCAAGGATTTATGACAGACATGAGTAACTTTGCACAGGCTAAACAACGGGGATCTCGTGATATAGGAAAAGTACTTAGTAGAGAACTCGATGGTTTATTAGCGGGTAAAGAAGGTTTAATGGCTTCTGCATCTGAGATGTCCCCTATTACACAAAGAGCATATGGTCAAGTAGCGGGGATGCTATAATGCCTTTGGGAGCAGCAGCACTAAAAGGTCTGCAAGCAGCATTCGGTAAAGCATCGGGCGGTATAAAGGGCGGTCTCCAAGGACTTAAAGAAGGGGCAAGACCCCTCGACTCAGCCCAGTCTATGCTCTCTGGTTTCCGTGTTAAAGATATTCTTAAGAATCCTGCGTTTGCTCCTGCAGCATGGTTCGCTTTTGGTCCCGGTCAATTCGGACAGCATGCGATAGTAGATCCTATTCGGGATGCTATTAAGTTTGACCCCTACCGAGAGAGTTTAGAACAATCTAAACAAAACCATGAGATGAAACAGCATGCTTTAATGAGGCGTGCTGAAATAGAAGATATGGAGAGAAAAGTAATGAGGGCCTCTATGCGACTTGCGGCATTAGACCCCCATCTATACAATGAGGTGATGGCAGGGCGATCCTTACCCAAAGACGCTGTAGTTTTTGGGGGTCAGCCTCGCCAAGATTTAATGGAAGAATTGTCAATGGCTATGGCTCAAGGACAGTTCAAGAATACATCGGCTCAAGATGAGTTGATGCAAGAACTTGGAGTTTAATTATGGCTGGTGAAGTAGCCCTACCAATTCAAGAATGTCCCGATTTGATTTGTTCATATATTACAAAATCATGGGGTACTTCTGATAACACTTTAGAAGATAGAATAATGTTTTACTGCGAAAGAGACACCATTGTGGACTCTTTCCATGCAGGTTGCAATCAAGCAGATACAGGTGCAGCGGTGGTATTGACAGCGGCACCAGTAGCAGCCGACAATACTATTACTTTCGGTTCTGCAGTTGCAATTAGTTCTAGTGTTTCTATCGCAACAGGTGATACCCTTAATGCTGGTACCATGACAGAAACCGCTAATCTAGTTCCCGCTGGATATATTATCTATATCGATGCTACAAACCTCGATGATGCAAATGCAGATATTCATGTCCAAATGAGAATTAGAACACGAGTACGCTAATCCTTTTTGAGTCAAGGAACGAAACCGGGCAGACGGCACGCATGTAAACGCCCTCCGCTCTGTCCGGTTTTTCGTATAATGATATTACATGGATTCTGCCTACACACCATTTGAACCTGTCAAGACTTCAGACTTATGGGGTGTTGGACTCCAGCAACTAATGAGTGGGGGAATGTCTTTAGAAAGCATTAGGAATGCAGCGGATCCTGATAGAAGGATAATGCTCAGTCCTAAGGAGCAAGCAAGTTTAACAGAGAAGATTAAAGATCAGTATGGAGGGGATAATAGAATGCTCCGTACTGCTATCGGTATTGCTACTAATCCATGGATTTGGTTAGGTGCTATGGTTTCTCCTCCTGCAGCGGAAGCCCTTAGAAAAGGGATGCCTATCTTTGCAATGCAGGGCAAGAATGTCGCTAAACACATAGCACGAGACGGAGGTATTCTGGAGGGACTAGGAGTTCTAACCTCCCATCATATCTTTGATGGTACTAAGCTAGCACCTCTCTTGAAAGTAGATAAGTATCTTCGAGAGACAGTATATGCAGGAGAGATGCAAGAAGTTTTAGCGAAGTCCCTTACTAAATCTTTTAAAGGTAGAGAAAAGGAACTACAAAAACTCGGTATGAAGGGTGTCCCTACAAACTTCGATGAGTACTTAGAGTACATCGCACGAAAGAATAACATAAACCCTAAGCATCTTACTATGGACATCTTCGAGTCAGGATATATACCTAAAGATCCTTCTCGTGCAGGAAGAACTTCAAGGTATGTAGGTACAAGGGCTGAACGAGTAAAAGAAATAATTGAAGACATCACCAGTTTTGAGTGGGTAATGTTAAATGGTAGGAATGTAAACAGGACAAGTGTTATAGATACTCTTCAACCAACCGCACGAGTTGAACTTAGCGAGATGTCAGAAGAAGCTGGCAAGGCTTTCCTTAAGAAGCATAGAGGCAAGGATTTTTACAAAAAGGATGGCACTCTAAAGAAGTCTTCTGATGAATGGAAAAAAGATACAGTCTCTTATGAAATTAGTGTGGATAAAACAACAGGTGCAAAGGGAGGATACAGTTCTCTCTGGAGAGCTGCAGATCGAGCTTCAAAGAAAAAGTTACCAATGTCCACGGAGTATAAACTTTCACCACTCGATCATACAAAAACTAGAAAGGTAGAGCATGAAGAATTTCTACCTGCTCTAATGGAGAGAGAAACCGCTGAAGCACTCATGAAAGATTTAGACTTTGCTCCGTGGTTAGAAGCACAGCGAAAACTTTATGACAAACAACTTGTCATGCAGTATGGAAATGATCGTATCTATAAGAAGACAGGGCAATTTGTTCCCGATGAAAGAAAGATAAAGACGATTGCCACAGCATTTGATGGTGAGAGTATGGGTGCCAAGATATTTATGGGGGGTGAAGTGGGGAAAGCAGAACCTTTAAGTTATAGAGCAAAAGATATGATGGCTACCATTTTAAATAAAGATGTCAGTCATTTACCTATGGCATCCATAACTAATCCTAGAGAATTCATGGAGCTAATGACTATGAATGCTTCAAGATTATTTAAAGAAGGAACCTATGTACCAAGAAACTCATATGCACCAGTAACAAGTATCCACGGTGGAATAGATGGAGGTAGTTACAAGATGCGAGGGGGTCGTGATTCTGGAAGCCTAGCAGAAATATCAAATTTAACTGATCGTTCTGTACACATGAGACATCTTCACCCAGAAGCTTACTCTTGGTTGAAGAGAAAACATGAAGCTATGGGAATAACAAGCGGGGCAACTATTAAACATATAGATGACCAATTAAAAGCCGCTAACAAGATTATTAAGAAAAATACTAAGGTACATGGTGTTGAAACTTTGATGATGAGCATGGATGGAAGGTCTGCTGCTCGAAGATACGCAAGAGATTCCTCTGAAGTTTGGTCACGGTTTACTCCTCACCTCGCATACGATAAGACAGGTAGACTTGTACACAACAAAACACTCTACGGAACTTTAATTGAAGCAGACGAAGTAATTAAAAAGGGAGGAGGGTACCCCGGTGCTTCCCCACTCGCTGATAAGTTTAATTTAGACTCTCCTTGGAGAGCAAATAAGAACAAGGAATCTGCTAAGTTTAGTGATACTCTTAAAGATATTATGATGGGTAAAAAGAGACACCTTCAACCTGACGGGGGTATTACTCTTGCTGATATCGCAGGTAGTGATTGGCATGCAATTAAAGGAAATCAATTCGCACAGGAAATGTTTAGGGATGTAGTTGTACCTCATGTTTCTGGTAGGGCTACACCAAAGCAAGCACTTATGAGGGCTACTGCCATAAGAACTAGAGAGACGATGATTGGATTTGCTAACGGGAAAATAGGCAAGATGATAGAGGGCTTTGGCGATCACGGTAAAGAATTCATATCATCTATGAGAGAGATGGCGCAATTCAAAAATCCATCTGGTGCCATAGCCAAATCATTGTATGTAGGATTCCTCGGTTTAAACATGTCAAGTGTCATGCTCAACCTGATGCAACCCCTCATTCACGCAACTATGTTTGGTGGATTAAGAGCAGTTCTTCCTGCATATAAAGATGCGTTTGGTGAGATGGTGAGCTATGCAAAAAATCGAGCGAAGATTCCACGAATGAGATTAACAGATCAAGAGATTATTGATCTACATCAAAAATCATTTAAGCATGTTGGTGGACCGGAAAATCCCATGGGAGATATCTTAGGTATGTCACCTAGAATTATCTCAAATATCGACGAAGTTTCTTATGCATCTAGACAAGCATACGGTGTCGAAAGTGGTTTCAAATATATAACGGGGACTCTACCCATGAAGATGTTTGAGAAGGCTGAACTTTTCAACCGTCTCGTATCTGCTCATACTGTAGATAGACTTTACAAACAAGCGGGTAGAAGAGTTCCTCTTCGTCCTAGTGGTGTAGGTACTTATACCAAAGATGATGCGTTGTATAACCAGTGGTTAAACGATGTAGATAGATTCGTACAAGAAACGCAATTCGGTGGTACACCCTTCAACATGCCTGTTGCTTTCATGGGTCATGGACCAGCAGGTCCAATATTGCAGAATCCACTAATGCGTATGTTCTTAACTTTCCCATCTCGTGCCTTTAGTTCTTGGATGGTGACAGGTAAACAGATAGCCCCCACTCGTAGGTTTGGTATTGGTGGACAGAAAATAGCAGACATTCCCCATTGGGCGGGTGATCTACTTCGAGTCACGGGCACGGGTGCCCTTGCTTACGAGATAGGTAAGGGAATGTTTAACTACGATACAACTAGGGGAGTGGGAGTACAACCTCTAGTAGAAGTTATGGATGCGGGATGGGTTCCCCCAATCATAAAGATGCCCATGGATTTTTGGAATATCGCTGTAAAAGGAGAAGGGGACTTTGCAAAGTCTTCTTTGCCAGCAGTAATACCTGGTGGTATAGGAATCGTTCGTGCTTTAGGAATGTTACCTGATCTAGGTAACCAACCGTTCCTACCAGACATGGCAGGTAAGATGCAAAGAGAGTTCGTAGATTGGAATACAAGTACACCTGAAGGATTACATCCTATATATAAAGCAGACGGTTCTCTTGTTAATTACGATAAACCCTTCAACATTATTATGAAGGGACTCGGTATAAATTTGGAGAACCATCCTAAGGCATGGGAGTTGGACGGGTATCTATCTAAACAAAAAGAGATAATAACAAAAATGGAGGGCGATTATATGATGGCTCTCATCAATAATAATGTGTCTAAAGCACAAGGGATAAAGAAAGAGTTTGAGAAGAAGTACGGTGTGCCTATGAAGGTCTCGAAGAATCAATTTAGAAGTAAACTACGAGCATTACAAACACCAAGAACAGAACGAATAATGGACTCTATGCCAGCAGAGTACAAAGACTTATTCAAAAATACATTGATGGAAAGATATCGTAAGATGGGAATGCAAAGTCCACAAGATATCTTAGCGGGTCCCACCTCAGGAAAGAGAACTTCTGCGGGTGTCCAAAGGACTTCATCAGTTAAACTAGATCCTGAAACAATTGCAGAAATTAAAAAGCATTTAGCAGAACAAGACAAACCAATAGAGGAGCAAGGATTTGATCCTTATAAACCATGGAACCAATAAAAAAGGCGACCTTTGCCGCGATCTCGTGCGTACATTCACCTTACTATAACGAGTCTGCTAGGGATCAAATGCTTTCTTCCCTTTCAGATAATTCCCCCACTCATTTTATAATGCTCGGTGACCTCTTTGACGCGGGTGCGGTCTCGGTTCATCCTCACGAATTCGAGCATTCACTTGAGCATGAATATGAAAAAGCTTGTAAGTATCTTATTGATATTATGAATGTGCTTCCGGAAGAGACGAAACTTGTGTGGACTCATGGGAATCACGACGATAATATTTTAGCGAAGGATCCTCGTCGTTCTCCTCGTGGTCTTCGGTCTCTTCTCTCGTGGAATAAACATTACGAATTTGGTGAGACTTTCCGTAAGTGGAAACAACTTCCCTATTCAAAATCTAAGAGTGGGGTTTATAAGTTGGGACAAGTATTCTTTTATCATGGATATGATGCGAGTTGTAATAGTGATCAACTTGAAACCCTTCAAATTGCCAACATTATGGGGGGGTATGCCCATAGACTTTTTATTAGAGGACATACCCATAGACCTACAGTGGGGATTGAACAATGTAAAAGAACCCTTAAAATAAAGCTGCCGTGGTACTACGCTAATGCGGGTACGATGGGATCTCTCAATCCTGACTATATGAATCGTAAGGATTCTTCGGGATGGGGTGCTGCAATGGTAGTGGGTGAGGCTTCTCTGTCTGAACCTCGTAGACCTTCTACCTCTGATTGGGATGCTCATGTAGTACAGTTCGATGGTTGACTTTTATTAGGTATAGGTAGTGGAAGTGCATAGATGTTATTTTGGTCTCGGATAATTGTGATTTGTAGACCAGCACCTACGGCTGTATGTTTTATCTATATTCTTTCAGGCTTGGCATAGGCAAGGTATTTAAAATTTGCTCATGGTATTCTAAACATAGGGGGTGAAAGATTTGTCCTAGTAGTTCTGTCCACTCCAAACTCGGCTGATCCATTTTAATCATCATTCTCTCGTACCATTTCGAGGTAAACTCTGTCATTGGTTTAAAGATGAATGCCCCGTTGCCTATTAACTTCTTATAATTGGCTGCCAATTTCGAGGTCAACTCTTCATTATCTTTTATCCGTGCCCACTCATTAGGTAACTCTTTATACCCTACCCCTAACGCATAGGGCTTCATCTCTAGTTCCTCTACAGAAGGAAGCCACGAATCGGATATGTTCTTAATGTCTGTATATGCCCCCCCAGAGAAGTGCATCATATGGCACCTGACATAATCAGCTTGGTGCCACGGATTCAACTCGCCAAATTTCGGGTGAGGATCTATCCCCAGATAACCCCTCATATTTTGAGGGGTGATTAAATGAACATCTAATTTAGTGTTAGGAAGAGTATCGAAACACTCCTTCCTATTGTCTGACATGGGACTACCGTCCCAGTAACAGTATAAATTCATAGTTTTATCCATATCTGTATAGCATTATCGCCCTCTACGATAGCACCAGAATACCTTCTATTTCTAGTTTGTCCTTTGGGTAGTTGAACCTCTATCAAGGAGATCCAATCCTGCTTGCTGAGAGCCCGTATACGGACGTTTCCGAACTCATCTATCCTCGGAGGCATCTCACCTTTTGAAGCCTCATACAAGACAATCTCAGCCTTCCTAGAGACACCCTTTTTTTTAGCCCATACGACCACTAGCCAGTCCCCCACTCCAAAGAGTCGTGCGTGACTCTGTTGAGGAGCGGGGGAGGCCAGAGTGTGGGTCGGTACAGAGACGATTTGTTTCCATTTTGCCTTTGGATCTATAGGAGAATCAACCTTCCCACATGTTATTAAAGGGTAAACTTTAATCTCCTTGTACATATTCTTCTACTGTGTATATCTTATCTTTGTCCATTCTAAGACTATTAAATTCGGTTGCGTCTTTAATAGCATCTGCTTTTTTGTAATAAATAGCATCTTCATCTGCAGATTGTACCCACCACTTACCTCGTACTCTAATCCCCCACTTTTTAACTCCCCGTAAAGGTTGTATGTCCCTGTGAAATTTACTTTGTTTCATTATTATTCCTTTCTAACTTTTCTAAATATCTTTTTACATGGACATCAACACAAGAGTTTTCCTTTTCTTTTCTTGCAAGGCATTCAGTACAATAAATGTCATCATCAATGGTAACCATGAAATCAACTGATTCCATTGTTCCACATTCGTCACATAGTTTATGTATCATTCTTCCTCCTTATGGTCTTCAAAATGCCAGCATTCATCTTCCCAAGTGTGACTACACTGAAGACAAATTAGAAATTCTGAAAAATCTCCATCTAAGTAATGGTCTGTACTTTCACAGTATCGGTATGAACGGTCTTTATCTTCTTCGATAACCATATCATTGACTAGTATATCAGTAGTATATGTAGCTTCGATTTCATTACTCTTACATTCAGGACATAGTATTTCTTTCATTCGTCATCATCTCCCCAAAGGTTAAATCCCCAATTTGTTTGTGCGTTATCTAGTTCTTCTCGTAATTCTTTGATAATTCTTTCTTGATCTTTAACTTTTTGTTCTAATCTTGCTACATATTCTTCATGTCTAGTATCTTTACTTCTCATCTTCATCCTCCTTATAGTGTTCACAATAATTGTCGGGTTCATCTACTTCGAATGTCTTATTACATGTAGGACATATATACCACATCTCTACATCTCTGTATTTATCATACTCTGGTTCATTCATGTGTTCTCCTTTAATCTGGTAAGTACCCTGCGAATCCCATTCCCGGTTCATCGTAGAACCAAGAGATACATAGGTTGGGATATGTTTCCCCGAGATAATTATAGATTCCTCCGGCTGGACCCCACGCAGTATCGAAACTTACTTGTATTTCATCTTCTTCATTCTGATCAAAATCTGTACTATTTGGATCCCACTTGGTACCCCAATTATTATTACACCAATCGTACCAATTTTTAGCACCAAACTTTTCTGTGAATTTTTCAGACATTTTCTTAGTCATTCTTAGAGAACCATCAAATTTACATGGTTCTTGATCAGCATATTCTTCTTCAGTACAGAAGCTTCCTGATGAATGATCTCGTAACTCTTGAGGGCACGGCAATATGTTTTGGAAAGAAAATTCCGCATCATTTTCCATGCTTATCTTTGTTTCTTCTCTAAACTTTTTGCGTTCTTCATCAGACATGTTATGAAGACTAATTCTGACTCTGTTGAAACACCAATTTGGCATAACGATTCTCCTTGTGTTTTTACATGGGTTCAATTGGTGGGGCAGTAGCCAGCGGCAGTTCCTTTGGGTTAATCCTGCTTTGATACCAAGGCAACTGACTACCACCCCTATTATTGTGGGAAGTAGTAGCGTCCAAGCGTCCCGGCTCTATCTTGGTTACCGACGGAGACCCATACTACTACTTCCCTTAGATTGTAGATGGGTTACGCCCATCACTCGGATACTTGTTTATACTCACCAATAGTATCATGCTGAGTTCCGTACGGTTCACCAACGAACGTTTGTTTATACAGAGCGGGTGCAACACTGTTGAGCAGTTTTGCAACGTGCTCAGGTTTCAGGTTTTGTTCCAGACCGTTACTGGGATAGGTTACGCCCATCACTCGGATGCTTTTATACTCTGCATCACAGGTTGAGTTATTGATTGAAGCAGGTGTGCTTTATATTTTATCCTGCTTTACCGGACGCACTCAATCAATTAGTAGATACCCTCTGTCTGAACTATGCAACAAAGGAGTGTCAATAATAGTTCAAGCCCAGCCAAAAGGCACATGACTTTACAGAAGGTACCTACTAAATGGGGCTCCCGTCATCGGGAAGAATCGGGGAGCCCTAAGAGTGGGGGTACTGAGTTATTAACCCCCTAGAAGTGTTTGGCAATATTCACTTTTGTAAGTGGTTGTGCCTCGTTCAGTATACTGACATCGAATCACACATGCAACAGTTGCATCGCCAGTTAATTTGGCTTCTAATTCATCGAATGCTACCTCAAGGTTAGTTGGTTCATAACCAAGAATGGTTTTGAGATGACCTTTGAGACGACCAAGTTCAATACGGGCACGAATTTGTGAACCCTCATGAGTTAGTACTTTAGAATCCACTGGAATAGTCATGGGAGCACCATTCCAAATCAATGGTTCTGTACGGTCTGGGTCTTCACATAGTTGATAATGGAATTGTACAGTTACTGCAGGGAATTCTTGTTTATCATCTGTTTGACGGAATGTACCTTGCGATACATTTACACCGAGAACATAGCAAGCGTGTTCTCCTTTCGCTGGCCATTCGCCCAAGGAACCCATTCCTTGGTCAGCCTTTGCCGTTTCAAAATCGGCTTGCATGTTTGCGAAGATTGCCTTCGTTTCATTGCTTGTACTCATAGTAGTGCTAATCCTTTTTCTGAGCGGTTAAGTATTGTTCTTCGAACGAAGTCCACGCAGACTCCTGTGGAAGTTCAATACGGTCGGGTAATTGTACACGACATTTAGTGATACCCGCAAGGGACTCATCATTAATTGTCATAAAATGTTTTTGAGTTCGAATAGTTTCTGTTCGCTTCGGTCCGGGTTTTCCTCCCACACCCTTCATTTGTATTTGTTTTGATTCTGATATCCAATCTGATTCAAATGCTGCGACGAGTTCGAACATCGGGAACAGTCTCTTATAGAACGAATCGGTTATTGTGAGTTCGGGTCTGATTGTGTATCGGTCATCACCTAGAGGAATCTTTGCATTTACAAGGTGACACACATAGAAGAATCCGTATCCGTGTCTTCGTAGATCTAACGAGAATCTTAATAGACTATCGTAGACATCATCCCATGCACGACGACCATCAAGATCTTTCCAGTTTTCTCGACCAGCCTTCTTAGTAACATAATCTTTTTGAAGTTGTATGGCTGGTCCTAAACTATCTAGAACTACCGTTTGCGGTCTTGGTTTATTATCTTCTGAAAGTTTAATGAGTTGTTCTTTTTTTCTTTCAACTGCATCCCATGTAAGAACCATCTTCTGTCCATTAACATCCATCGGTTCTCCGTTAGGAGTTACACCGGGCCACATACACGCCTGAGGATTTGGATTTGTTGTTGATGTTCCATCTGCATTAATGATGAACGCATTGGGATTTGATTGCATGAAAGATGATTTACCTGTTCCGGGCATCCCTACTATTAATCCTAGTAGTTGTCCGGGTGGATGTACCATCTTCTGTCCTGAAAAACCTAAGCCAGAATATTTCTGCACTCCTGTTTTTCCTACCGCTAAGTCCTGTATTTGAGTCATAGACCCTCCTATTCGTTGTCAAAGTTTATATCTGGATCGGTTGGAGAAGAAACTTCCTCTCTATTTGCCTTGTAATTCATCTCTTCTATTTTCATTAGAGTGGGTTTATCCATTGAGCGGGGGATATATCCCTTCGGCTCTTGGTTAACTTGTTGAGTGGGGGGCATATCCCACCTAATTACTTGTTCTTGATGTAGTCCCATCTCCCCACACCATTCTTTAAATTCCCTTAAAGAAACAGAGCATTCAAATAACTTACGGAATTCTTTCCACAAGTCATTAATTGAAATGTCTCCCTTATTCATGGTTAATATTCCATAAAGTTTGGGATATACAACTTTACTCAGGATTTCATCTCTAAATTTTAGTAGTGGGTTACTAGCCATCTTGATCTCCTTGCGTGAGTGGGTTGCCCGTGCACAGCGGACGGGCAACACACGAAGCATCAATTATAAATTCTACATCTTCA
>Ga0080013_1001916_pt1 | contig 25947 bp, 20 predicted proteins | sample ETNvirenome_6_85_FD_69236 | JGI IMG/M metagenome (GOLD analysis project Ga0080013, IMG submission 69236) | Marine viral communities from the Pacific Ocean - ETNP_6_85 (SPADES assembly) (version 2) | ecosystem: Environmental > Aquatic > Marine > Oceanic | place: Pacific Ocean | collected 2013-06-19
ACATCTATAATCAAAACGATGCCCAGGGAAATACTTATATAGACTGGAGCGAGGACGCCATCGGCCTCGTTGCCGGCGGAGAGTTAACTCTAGCGGTGTCTGGGGCAGTCGTAAACGTGTCGGGCTCGGGTATCCCCTTGGTCGTCGATGGCGCCATCAGTTCTAGTCGTGCCCTTTATGGAACAGATTTGGTATTAAAGACTAATGACTCCAGCGGAATTGCTACACTTTATATCGAAGGCACCAATGGCACTGAAATCATTGGTATGACCGGCGGCGGCATGAACATTCTCGCCCAGGGCGGCGATCTCTTCCTCGTAGCCGGCACCGACTACGGGATCTCCTGGGGTACCGACAATACGTATTATAAAATGGGTTTAAGCACCAACGGTGATCTCAGCCTCCCAGCCATGTCTGCCGGCAATATCCAGGGCCGGGTGCATGTTTCCGGAAGCGACAGCGACAATCTATTCTATACCAATTCGGACAGCAATGATGACGTTTTCGTTGTCTGCGGCGACGGCAAAGTCGGCATCGGCACCGCTAGCCCCAGCAAGGACCTTGATATTGAAGGCGCCGACGAAGCGATAATACAGTTTAATGCTACCAATTATCGTTCTTATAGCGTGGGTTCCGATGCCTATGGATTTGTTATTCACGACGCCACGGCCGGCGGCACCGCCGGTTATAGGTTTGTAATCTCAGACCAAGCCGCCGCACTGGGCTATGTGGGTATTGGCGCCGGCGCAAGTATAGCCGGCAGCAATCATCCCGATGCTCTTCTTCATCTTTCTTCCTCCGACGACGGACAAATCTTCCGCGCTGACACAACAGACGGCACCACGGTCTTGTTTGCTACTGGCTCAAACCGTGTCGGCATCGGCACCTCATCCCCCACGTCAACCTTTCAAGTTAGTGGCTCGCAGGCCGGAAATTATACAGCCATTACTGATGACATAACGTTAAATGAAACCCACTACATAGTAGATCTTACTGACACCGATGATGCCACCGTAACTCTTCCAGCTGCTAGCGGAGTTACCGGAAGAACATATCACATTTTGAGTACCGGCGATGGCGAGCAGCAACTTACGATTACCGGCTCTGGCGGTCAGTTTATGGGTTCCAACCAGGATTCGGGACCAGAGGATTCAATCGAAATCGACGGCGGCGCGCAGAGCGTTACACTTCTGAGTACTGGCACGTATTGGTTTATTTTAACAGATAACAGGCAGCAGGGACACTAGAAATCACAACTAGTAGTCATTTCCCCATCTTACGAACTATTTATTTTTGATTAAAATAGGAGATTAAAAATGGGTATTAACGCAGCACACATATGTGATTTACAAAGCGATCAACAGGTCACCGGCAAGAAATCTTTTTCTAAAGGAATTAAAATTGGGAAGAGTACTGAGGGCGGCGCACATTTTAAAATTGAACATAAAAACAACTTACGTATTGACTGCGATGAGATACGCGGAAATTTTGCTGGGAAATTCTCCGGGGATGCGTCTGAACTAAAAAACATCCCACTAAAAAATCTTCAAGCAAAACACATCCAGGCTTGTGGTTCCTTCCAAACATCTGATAACTTGGTAATCCAGAAGGTTTTAGATAATAAAGTCGACAGTGAATTAAAAAAGATTAAGATAAATGATTTGCTGTCACTGATTCCTTCTCAAAATGGGGTTTTGTTTGATTTTATTAATAATGGAAAAAATGTCGGAGGTTCTCTAGAAATATTAAAAGGTCGGAAGGTATCAGGCCGCAGAGAGATTTTAGAATTCCGAACCATTCGCGCGGGTGCCTATATAGATGCAGAACAAACCGCCAATGAAATAGTTATCGATTTGGCTCAAACCGTCTCTGTCGCTTCCGCCGACGTACGTCAGGTACTTGTTGTCCCGCGCGTTGAACTTAAGGATGTTAAAGCCCCAATAATTGGAATGATTGTCTATGATACTAAAAGCGATTCATTTTATGGTTATGGAAAACACAAGTGGGTTAGTTTAATGAGATATACTTCACATTTTTAAAAAACACAAAAATCGTCTTTTCTTCAGTTTTATCACTAATTAAATTGATTACTTATCAGAATCAGGAGTGTAATTTTATGTCCTCGTTGTTAGAACAAGCTATTGTTGATGCCGCCACCTTGAAGGAAGCCGCATTAAAAAACGCCGAGTCGGCTATTTTAGAGAAGTATTCGTCAGAAGTAAAAGGCGCCTTAAACTCAATATTAAATTCAGAGGGCCAGACCTTAAACGAAGCGGATGCCTCATTTATGGACGATGTTCCCCTAGCACACGAGGGTGAAGAATTAGACGGACCGGCCGAAGACGAGATTATTGAAATCAATTTCGATGATTTGAAAGCTCGTCTTCATGCCGACGAAGAAGGTGGAGAGGAACCGTCTGCAGACGAAATGTTCCCCCACGAAGAAGTCGCGACGGATCTTTTGGCTATGCCAGCGGAGCCGCCCATGGCGCCCCCCGGTCTTGAAGCACCCGCACCGGATCTTGGTGCACCTCCGCCTATGGAGTTGCAGGAAGATACGGAGATTACTGATGAGATGTTAGAAGCTTTGGCTGAGCAGTTGGCGGTGGATATAGCACCCCAATTGGGCGGCTGGGCATCTATGGCTGCAGCGGATACTCAAGAACAGGTCGCAGAAAGAGCTGTTGAGGAAGCTGCCGCGGCTGCACAATCGGAAGAGGTTACCGAAGAAAAAGAAAATAATCTCAAACTATATGAATCAGCAGTCTTTTCCTTACGGGGAGAGGTTGTCGATCTCAAGGGACTTTTGCGTGAAGCAAAGGTTCAGTTAAATCATGTGATTCTGGCAAACGCGAAATTAGTTTACCAGAATAAGGCATTATCAAGCCCCTCCTTGAATGAGCGACAGAAACAAAAAATTGTCGAAGCAGTAAATAATGCCAACACGGTTGAGGAAGCGAAGGGACTGTTTGACACTCTTCATAGCGCGGTGGGTACACCCGGCGATCGTCGTCGAGACACCAAATCACTACGCGAAGCAGTAAGTCGACCAACAACTTCAATGCTCCTCGGCAGTCGTCAGAGTCAGAAGACTCCGACGGCCGATCCTAATATGGATCGCATGTTGCGTTTAGCAGGTATTAAGTAAGTAAGACAATTTATACATAAACAAATTAAAGGAGGTTTTAAAAAATGTCTATTCTAGAAAAGTTAACAGAAGGTATTGTTAACCGTGATCTTGGTAAGGAAGGATCCGCTCTCATTAGTAAATGGGAGAGGACCGGTCTTCTTGAGGGTCTCGGTGATGATAATCTTCGTAACGGTATGGCTAGACTCCTTGAAAACCAAGCCAAAGAGCTTCTCCGTGAGAACTCTACTATGGCCGCTGGTGATGTTCAAGGATTCGCTGCCGTTGCATTCCCCCTGGTTCGCCGAGTATTCGGCAACCTAATCGCTAACGATTTGGTTAGCGTTCAGCCCATGAGTTTACCCTCGGGACTGATTTTCTTCCTCGATTTCCTAGTTTCAGGAGATCAGGGCGGAGGCACTAATAATGCCATGGGCCGATTGGGCTATCCACCAGAGACTTCCATGTTCGGTGGTGGTGTCGTCGGTGCCCAGATCACAGGTGGTGTCAATCTAAATGATGCAAACGCCGGCCGTGGTCCCTATGGGCTTAACAATGGTTACGCGTCTCCAACGGGTTCCAATGTTATTACAGGTTCGGCTTTCCGAATTCTTGCGCAGGGTACCGTTGGTGATTCTAGCGTTTCATCAGCAGATGATAGCAAGACTCTCGATGCGTTACTTCAGTTTGATGCTGATTTGATGGCGCTTTCGGGTACGGCAACCGCGTTGGTCGCCGAGTTGTCATTAGCAACCTTGCAGGCCACTGGCCAGTCCTTAGATCGAGACGATCTTGTTTCCATTCAGGTTTCATCGTCTCTTATCGCTAGCGGCTTGAATAAGTTTGCTGATCAGACTGGTACTAGTATGGTTCGTCGTTTGACGACCTTCTCGTCTGGTAGTCAGGGTGGTCCTTTGGGTGATCGCAGCAATGATAATATTTTGTTAGTGGCGGTCAGCTATGATGGTACTCGTACGGCGGCGAACTTGTCGGCGTCTGTTCAGACTCCTACACATCAGACAATGAGCTACGTTCAGACTGATGAGTTTACAGCCACTAATCTTCCACTAGGCGCCATTGCTGGTGCTACCGAGTGGGGCTTGGAAAATAATCCGATGATCCCCGAGATCGACATCAAGATCGATTCCGTGGCAGTCACCGCGATTACCAAGAAGCTCAAGGCTAAGTGGACTCCGGAGTTAGGACAAGATCTTAACGCCTACCACAACCTTGATGCAGAGGTTGAGCTTACTCAGATTCTTTCTGAGCAGGTTGCTCTCGAAATCGATCGTGAGATTCTTGAGGATCTCGTCCAGGGCGCTACTACCACACGCTACTGGTCCCGCGCTCCAGGCAAGTTCCTGAACCGTGAGACTGGTGTTGAGGTTGGCGCTTCGACGGTTACTCCGGATTTCACCGGTAACGTGAGCGAGTGGTATGAAACTCTCGTTGAGACAATCAACGACGTTTCTGCACAGATCCACCGTAAGACCCTCCGGGGTGGTGCTAACTTCGTCGTCGTAGGACCCGAAGTTGCCAACATTCTTGAGTTTACGGCCGGTTTCCGTGCTAATGTCACGGTCGATAGCGATCGAGGCGATGCTGGTACAGTGAAGAGCGGTAGTCTCTCCAAGAAGTTTGATATCTTTGTTGATCCTTACTTCCTCCGAAACATTGTTTTGGTGGGACGTAGAGGCAGCAGCTTCTTAGAGTCAGGGTATGTATATGCTCCATATGTTCCCCTCCAGACAACCCCGACTATCTTCGGTGTTGAGGATTTCGTGCCCCGTAAGGGCGTCATGACCCGATACGCCAAGAAGATGGTGCGTCCGGATATGTATGGTTTGGTCATCATTAGTGATATGATGGTTGGCTAATCCAATCCTGGGTTAATTAATTACGAAAGCCCCGGCTCGTTGAGTCGGGGCTTTCTATTTATAGTAGTATACTATTTAAAACGAGGATTATTACATGGCCGTACCCGTACTTCAACCCGCTTCTACTACAAACACAAATGTGTTACCAGTCACTGGTTCTACGAGCAGTGTGGCTGCAACATTGCCTTTTGGAATTTATTCTGGATCGGCGGATTTTATTACCGGCGCCGCAGCCCAGGTCGCTTACACTTATAAAAAATTAGGTGGAGATGTTTTAGATATTGAACTGGCGCCTGGAAACGTATATGCCGCTTACGAAGAGGCAGTCTTAGAGTATTCTTATATTCTTAATGTACATCAATCTAAAAATTCTTTGTCAAGCATGCTTGGGCATCAAACGGCTTCTTTTAATTCAAAGGGAGAAATAACCGACGGACATGACCTTTCTGGTTCTAATATAGAGCTACGATATCCTCGTTACGATTATGGCTTTGGACGACGCGTCACAGATAGGGTTTCTACTGAAACCGGAATGGGAGGTACCCAAACAATCTATTCAGCCTCTATTCTGCGGGTCTCTGATCAACAAGATTATGACCTTCAAAATATTATTTCTTCTTCTGCGGCTACCGATGCGACACAACTCTATTATGGGCTTATTGGTAATAGCCGAATAGTCCTGCGTAAAGTGTTTTTTAAAACCCCAAACGCTATGTGGCGATTTTATGGGTATTATGGCGGCTTTTCCGTTGTAGGCAACTTGCGAACCTACGGACAATATGCTGACGACTCTACCTTTGATATAGTCCCGGTGTGGCAAAACAAACTTCAGTCTATGGCTTACGAAGATGCGTTATATACCCGTGTTTCTCACTGGTCGTATGAAATAAAAAATAATATGTTACGACTTTTCCCCACCCCCAACAGTACGAGTCCCACTAAGTTTTGGGTTCAGTTCACTATTGAAGAAAATGCGTGGGACGAATCGAATAGTACGGTGGATACAGGAGTCAAAGGTATTAATAATATGAATACCTTACCGTTTGAAAATATTCCTTATACAAGTATTAATGCCATTGGTAAACAGTGGATACGTCGCTTTGCGCTTGCTCTTACAAAAGAAATGTTGGGCCAAGTGCGCGGTAAGTTTGCAACTGTTCCTATTCCAGGTGAAAGCGTGACATTAAATGCCGCCGATCTGCTGGGACAGGCCAAAGCGGAACAGGACGCGTTGCGAGAGGAGTTGAAAGCAACCCTTGATGAATTGAAGTACACCACTCTCGCCGCCACCGACGCGGAGATGAGCGAAAATCTAGAGAAGCTGATGGGAGATATTCCTGCCGGCATCTGGGTGGGCTAATAAATGGGTAATCCAGATGATAAGTGGGAACAACCAGCAGCCCCTCCACCGCCAATGTTCTTTGGCAAGAAAGAGCGCGACTTGGTTAAACAGGTTAACGATGAATTGGCTGAAAGGGTAATTGGGCAGCTTGTTGTATATTATCCTATTGATTTAGATACCAGCAACTTCCATCCACTTTATGGCGAGAGCATTATTAAAACTTATTTGCCGCCAGTGCGAGTATATGCCTATGTTGAGGTAAGCAACGAGCAAACTAACGATAAATATTCATATGATTATCTTACCAAATTAAATATTCATTTTCACAGGAAGCGCCTTACTGAAGATCAAAACTTATATGTGCGCCCGGGCGATTTTGTCCAGTATGGTGATAAGTTTTATGAGATCGCAAAGACTTTTAACGATACTCGATACTATTTTGGACAGGTGTATCACAAGTTTCAGGTGAGCGCCGAATGTATCAGAGCACGTAGAGGAACCTTCAATGCCACGTAGTCGTTCAATTTTAACACAGGAAGAAATTCAAGATCCGGAAAACTATGACTGGACGGGAGTTAAAGACCCTGACGGAGTACTTCAGGAAATTGAATTTATGCCATCGACGCTCGAAACCATAGATTTTTCTCTTTATGATTATGTGCATGGTGACATGGGCCTCTTTACAAACACCAACGAGGGCAGCAAAAAGGTACCTATTATTTGGGCCTCTACCGAGAGAGCCTTTCAGATCAAAGTAAATAAAGACTTGAGAGATCCGGAGGAAAGTTTAGTATTACCACTTATTACTATCGAGCGTAAGAGTGTTATTAAAGATCCCACCAAACGCGCCATTCCTTATGCGAATGTGGTGCCAATAAACGACCCTAGGGGCGGCACTGTGACTGTTGCAAGGCAGATTAATCAGAAGAAGACCGCTGAATTTCAAAATGCATTGTCTAGACGCCGCTGGTCGACAGCTGGCGTACGGGGACGAGGCAACGGACAAAACACATTCCCGGGAATTGTTAACGAGCGCACTGTGTATGAAACCATTACGATGCCGTTACCGGTTTGGGTTTCTGTGGATTATGAAATTAGTATTCGAACCGAATATCAACAACAAATGAATGATTTAATGGTACCTTTTTTGCGCCAGGGCGGCATGAACAGCATGCCGAAGCGGTTAGAGAGAGACGGCCACAAATTTGAAGCCTTTATTGATGGCTCTTTTGCTAATAATTCAAACTCTTCTGGATTAAATTTTGAACAGAGAAATTATGAGACTATTATTAGAATAGAGGTGCTGGGATATTTGATAGGAGACGGCCCAAACGCTGAGCGTCCAAAGATAGTGATAAGAGAAAACGCCGTGGAGGTGCGGATGCCTCGCGAACGAGTAGTTTTGAACGTGGAGAATGAATATTTAGGAGATAGAGGCTTTTATAGAGAATAGTAGGACTTTGGCTAGGGAGTCCACTATTTATTTAAGAAAACTTTTAATATATTAATCGTTTACTTTACTAGTAAGAGGGAGACAATAAAGAATGTCTGTAGATAGATTTCGTTTCGTATCGCCGGGAATTTTTATCAATGAAATTGATCAATCCCAAATCCCCCGCGATACAGTAAGAAGAACCGGTCCTGCTATTATTGGACGCACTGAACATGGTCCCGGCTTGGTACCAACAACGGTTCGCACATTTAATGAGTTTGTAGAACTTTTTGGGAATCCAATTCCTGGCGGTAAGAGCGGCGATGTATGGCGAGAGGGTAATTACTCCGCGCCGACATACGCAGCATACGCAGCACAGGCATATTTAAGAAACAATTCGCCGGTCACTGTGGTTCGCCTGCTGGGCGATCAGTCTCCTCAGGCCGGCTCCAGCAATACAGCCAAGGCAGGTTGGTTTATCAAAGGTAATGCTAACAATGCCCCAGCCGGCACTTATGGTCTTTGGATTTGCAATAGCGCCTCGGCCGCAGACATCAATAGCGCACACGTTACGGGCACACTAGCCGCCGTCTGGTATTTAACAGGCTCGGCCACCATTGCACTAGCCGGAACAAGTGTAGACGGCACCACAATGGAAGCCAATTCAACCGTAATTAATAACTCCACGGCCGGCGGTTCGAAAGAACTAAAAGTCGTCATTCGCGATGGCGGAACAAATGTTATAACATCTACTTTTAATTTTGATGACACCAGTGCTCGTTATATTCGTAAAGTCTTTAACACCAATCCACAATTGCTCAATAGCAATGTAACCAACACAGCTAATCAGGAATCTTATTTCTTAGGCGAGTCTTATGGTCGAAATGTACGGGACCTGAACTTGGGTTCCTCCGACTTTTACGGAATTATTCTGGGTCTAGGTAGTGGCTCAAGTTATACAGGCGGCGATCATCGGTTTTCCTATAAACTACCGGAAACTCCTCCAATTATTTCACAGGACACCAACATTGCAGCGACTACCTTTGACTTGAATAATACACCCTATGAACTATTTAAGCTTGTTGCGCGCAACGAAGCAGAGTGGCTGCAAAACAACCTGAAGGTGTCTATTACAGATATTAAACAGTCTCCGAATCCGGAGTACAACCCGTACGGGACGTTCACCGTTCAGATTCGTAAGATTAGTGATTCTGATTCTAATCCACAGATCGTGGAACAGTTTAACAATCTTAATCTCAACCCCAATTCGCCAAACTTTATTGCTCGGCGCATTGGAGATAAGTATGTAGCCTGGGATACAACCCATCTCAAATGGAATGTCCGCGGAGAATATGATAACCTTTCGCGTTATGCTCGCGTCTCCATGTTATTTAATGGTTCTCCCGCCAGTGAAGACCTATTACCCTTCGGGTTCAAGGGGTTGCCAAAAAATGATGGCTTTAACTATCTTTCCGGCAATGTAGGTGCTTCAACAATTTCACTCGGCGGCAACGGCAGTGCCACTGGCATTGCTTGGGCCGAAGGCTCCGGATCAATCATGAGTTCTTCCGCGGAATCGCAGGGTACCCCGGGGTACTTCCCATGGATTGACGCAGGCACCTTCGGCGCATCCATCGGGCCCGTGGCACCCATGACCATGAGCTTACAGTTCCCAATGCTTCCCTTGCGACTCTCTTCTTCTGATAACGGAGTGTTTAGAGCCAAGGACGCATACTGGGGCCTCACTACTCAGAAGTCTCGTACTTCCGATGTGTTCGACGGAACAATTAGAGACATTGTTCGTTGTCGTCCCGAGGGCTCAAGCCGAATCACCCCTTCTCTCGCGTATGAAGAGAGGGGCCCGGGCTTTACACTAGATAACCTAGTAGAAGATAAAGCGGTGGGCGGCAAAGCAGCTGTATACAGTGGCTCCAATATTGGCTATAGTTCGGCTGATCCTGGCGGTGGGCGCGCAGACGGCGCGTCAATGACTGCAGTAAGTGCTTCATACCAAGAGGTGCTTGATCAGGGTTATAACCGCTTTACGGTACCATTCTTTGGTGGCTTCGACGGATTCGATATCCAAGAGAAAGAACCCTTCAATAATACTCGCGCTCTCGGTGGCGAAGGCAATGCAGCGCCCAACGAGGTGGACAATGCAATGTTTTACACCTGCAAGAAGGCAATTGATGGAATCGCTGATCCAGATCAACTGGAAATCAATCTAGCTACCATCCCGGGTATTACGGTGCGGGGGGTTACAAACCACCTCCTCCGTGTATGTGAGGATCGAGCAGACGCTCTTGCCGTTATCGACCTGGAGGGAGGCTTTACTTCCTCTGCAGAGGATACCGCAAGCTTCGGCGATCGTGCCGGTAGCTCTGCACAGACCGTATCCTATATTAAGGCACGTGCCCTGAATAACAGCTACGGCGCTGCATATTATCCATGGGTACAGGTGTCTGATACTATTTCGGGCGTACGCGTGTGGGTGCCGCCTTCTGTGGCAGCTATCGGAACATATGCTAGCTCCGCCGCTCGCTCAGAGCTGTGGTTTGCGCCCGCTGGCTTCAACCGAGGAGGCTTAAGCCAGGGTTCGGCAGGTATCCCGGTGGTCGGTGTTGTAGACAAGCTTACAAGCGACCAGAGGGACGATCTTTATGAGGTTAATATTAACCCCATTGCGAGCTTCCCGGCGGAAGGTATTGTTATCTTCGGTCAGAAGACGCTACAAGCCACCCCGTCAGCTTTGGATAGAATTAACGTTAGACGATTGATGATCTTCTTGAAGAAGCAGATTTCAAGAATTGCTGCGACCATTCTATTTGACCCGAATGTTCAGGTAACCTGGGATCGGTTTACCGGTCAGGTACAGCCGCTCTTACGATCGGTTAAGTCCCGCTTCGGTTTGTCGGAATATCGAGTGATTTTGGATAGTTCCACAACGACCCCAGAATTGATCGATAGAAACATCCTTTATGCTAAGGTTCTTTTGAAGCCAACTCGTGCGATTGAATTTATTGCACTTGATTTTGTAATCTCAAGAACAGGGGCATCATTTGATGACTAATAAAGTGGTCGATTTGAATTATACCACTACTTATTTATAGGAGAATAGAAAAAGATGGCTTTTTGGAATAACGCATCAGTAGAACCTAAACGTTCACATCGTTTTTTGGTTGAATTTGACCTCCCCGGCGGGACTAGTACACAGATCTACGCCACAGGATGTTCAAAACCTTCATACGAGTTGGGCGAGACCGTTCATACCTTTTTAGGACAGAATTATTATTATCCCGGTAGGGTTTCATGGAGCCCCGTTTCCGTGACATTAGTAGATTCGGCTAGCCCCGATTTCGATACGTTACTACAACGCCTGATCCAGTCTTCCGGCTATGTGACACCAGACCGAGTGGCCAACTCGGGCAATGGAGCCGTCGATGCTCCCAATGGCGCGCGCACTCCTAATAAGTTTGATGCAGTTAGCTCTCTTAATTCAGTTAGAATCAAAGAGCTGGATGGCGACGGCGTGATGCTTGGTGAGTGGGTACTTAACAACGCATGGGCGCAAAGCGTCTCATTCTCAGAACTAAACTATGGCTCGGAAGAACTGATGACAGTTAGTGTTAGCTTCCGATACGATTGGGCTACTTATAATACGACGAGCGACCTAGTTGGTTAGCTAGGCCATGTCTTTTTGGAATGCATGGCAAGATCCACTTGTAGAGCCTAAAAGACCCTATAGGTATCTTGTTAGATTTCCAATTTATAACCCCAGTAGGGCTTTATTAGAGAGGGCCTCCAGTCCTCAGTTTAGTGATATATATACTAATAACGAGTTAGACGGGGACAGTTATAATAATCGATATTCTACTAAGGATGGCGGAAACTTATTTGTATTTCCTGTAACTAGGTGCACCAAACCAGCCTTTAAAGCACCCAGCCGAAAAACCAAGAACGCTCATGGTGGTTGGACGAAGACCCGAGAAAATCAAGCCACTGTTTATAGCTTTACCCCGGTTGAATTAGAACTGATCGACACTTACGATCACGATTTAGAAGCGACCCTAACAGCGATGTTATATTCTAATGGTAATTTGGCTAGCCCCTATGACCGCGGTAACGCTGTAGGAGGCGCCGACGTTATTTACATTCATAACGCCCCAGAGCGCGCTTTGATACCTCAACCTAAGCCAAATCCGCCGCTGTTCTTGCCTAGGTTTGAGATTATTGAACTTTTGCCGGCCGAAGGTATGGACGGCTCTGTAGATGCATGGCTTACCAACAATAAACTAGGACGAAAATTTACTCTTTATAATTCAACAGTCGCCAGTGTCACATTTAGCGCATTGGATTATCGTGAAGATGTTAATCCAACGACTGTAAGCTTAACAATTGATTATGACACCTATGATTATGAATACATGGGGCACCACCTACCCCCCAATCGTAATCGAGATGAGTATCGAGTAAAACGATATGGTATTCTTAAAGATAACTTTGGCATTCAAAACGATGAACTGGACGCCGCGGAACGAGAGATTAGAGCAAGACAACAAGCCGCCCGCGAGGAGGCTCAGCGTCAACAAGCACTAGTTGACGCCGAACAGAGGCGCCTGGATGCCGTAGAGGCCGCAGCCGATCAGCGAGTCGACGAAGGTATGGAGCGCCGAAGGCGCAGGCAACGCGAGCAACTCGAAGAACAAGAACAGCAAGATCTGGAGTGGGATCTTGCTAGTCAGGCCGCTCGCGATGAGCGTCTCGACGCGGCACTTAGAGAGGGCAGTACCCCCGGCGACTCGGGCCCGACATCGGGAGATCTGACCAACGAGCAGGTTTTAAATCAAGCGGCTAGAGACAGAGGCCTCACAACGGGAGAAGCTCACCGAATCCTAGATGAACGTGCCGATGCCGAACGACAAGAGCAGTGGACGGGCGGCGCGTCCCAAGAAGAAGTTCGAGAAGTGCTACGATTAATGGATCTAGATTCAGACGGCGACGGGATAGACGATTATCACGACAACGAACCTTATGATGATTCGATCAATTAAATCATTGAATATTAATTAAACAATAAATGATTTTAATATATAATTATACTGAAAGAGAGGTGCATTTTGGCACGTAGAAACAATCAAGCTCGTTTGGGAGCGGCAGCCCCCGATGAGGATTTAGAAATTCAAGACACAGATGACCTTACAGTGACGCCACCGGCAAAGCCTTTGTCCTTTGTGGTACCTACAGATATTGTAAAACTTCCGTCAGGGGGTTCATTTTATCCTAAGAAGCACCCGCTTCATGGCAAGAAGACTGTTGAGGTTAAGTTTATGACGGCGAAAGAAGAAGACATTCTTACTTCTCAAAGTCTTTTAGAAAACGGATTAGCCCTAGATAGGTTAGTTCAGAGCATTGTCATAGATAAAGACCTTAATGCTAAAACACTTTTGATCGGAGACAAAAACGCTATTCTAATTAATGCTCGTAAGAATGGCTATGGGCCAGACTACACCACCACTCTTACGTGTCCGGAGTGTACGGAGCAACAAGAGGCCACTTACGACCTCGACAGCGCAGTCCTAGTCCGCGCCCCGAGTGCGACTAAGTTGAAGGCCGCTAAGGTTGGTACCACGGATGAGGGACAATTCACTGTCACACTGCCTCTTAGTCAAGTAAAAATTGTTTTTAGATTGTTAACCAGCAAAGATGAAAGTGTACTTATGACCGTCTCAGAAAAACGTAGAAAGAGAAAGATGGCAGAACGTGCTGTCACAGATCAGCTTAAGCTCATGGTGGTGAGCGCTAACGGGGAGACTGACCCCGACACATTAAATCAGTTCGTTCAATCTTTAACACTTAAAGATAGTCGATCCCTTCGCGAAGCTTATGAATTAGTTTCCCCCGGAGTACAAATGAAAGAGGTTTTCGTCTGCGGCGCTTGTGCGTTCGAAGACGAAATTGACTTTCCAGTTACGACCGACTTTTTTTGGCCTCAATAGCGAGTACCTAGAAAACGTCTACGAACAAATCTTTCTCCTTCAGTACCACTGTAACTGGAGCTTTACAGAGGCTTATAATCTTCCCGTTAAATTGCGAGAGTGGTTTGTTAGTCGTCTGGTAAAACAAAAAGAAGATGAAAATGCAGCTGTTGCTGAGGGAGCCGCTGCTGCTTCAAACGTGCATGAGTTGGGGGCAGCTAATCCTACCGCACCCGGCACTAAAACATAGTTGATAATAATTAAAAGAGCATTAAAGCTTTATTTTAAGCAAAAAACTACTTAATATAAGGAGTCACACCTATGGACAGTTTGCAACCAGTTATTATTGATTTGAATTCTGGTGATAAATTAAATGAGAGCTATTTAAGCATGCTCGGGGGCGCAGTGGAACTGATGCTCCAGGGAATGTTTGGTGGAATAGCACCGCCGGTGCGCGTTAAAGGCACACCGTCACAGGTGGCTGCGTTTGGGGACGCTTTAAGTCAAGAGAAAAAATATATTGACGCATTTAGTAAATATGGCTTAGGCGACCCACGCAGTTTTTCTTCTCGACACGACCTGGAACGTGCCATTGCAAACTTTGAGTCTGAAACCGGCATACTTTGGCCGTTTAAGTAGGAATAGATCAATATGGCCGCATCCCCAGAAGAATTAGAAGAACTGATTCAGAAACTCCGAGAAGAGGGGCTTCTTACAGAGAAAAGCATCCAGAGGCATGAGTCGAAGGTAACTTTACTTCGAAAGGAACTTGCTCTCGCTAGCGATATTACGAGCAAAATTCAAATTCAAAATGAACTAGCGGAGGCTTCGAGCGGGATGCATCAGCGCATGCTGCAGGATATTTTACAAACTGCGGGTGCTGCAGAGAGCTGGTCCGATGCTCAACGCGAGGCATACTTGGCCGCGCGAAAGGCTGTTACTGCACTACAACAAGCCGGCGCCGCAACACAACAAGTAAATCAACGGGCCCAAACTCTTCTAAAAACATTTACCGGGGTCGACCAATCTATCCAGCAGTCTTTAGTATTTAATATTGGGCGCGCCGACAGTGGCTTTAAAGACCTGGGGAGCACCCTACAGCAGGTTATGTCGCCCATGAACATGATCGGCTCTTTATACCAGAAAATGGCGCAAAACTCATTGTTGGTATTCAAACAAGTAGACTCTTTAAATGCAGCGCTGACTAAAGAGACCGGCTTATTTAATCAATCGGCGGCAGAGGTGGAGGGTCATTGGCGCGCCTTGGGCAACCTAGGAGCCAGCCTAACTGAGGTTAAGGGAGCGACCTCCGCACTTAACAATAATATGTCACAGTTCAACATGCTCTCGTCTACTGCGCGCACCGAGTTGGTTAACTTAACGACCAAGCTGGGCATGGCGGGTGCATCGATGGAGGATGCCTCTCGTACAATGAATCTTTTGAATCGCGGTTTTGGAATGGGCACAGGAGAAATAACACGGTTTTATACCGAACTAACACAGTTCTCAGAAAGTCTGGGAATGTCACTACGACAGGTTAATGCTGATTTGGCCAACTTTGCGAGAGTCGGTGCGAAGTACGGCCGCGATATGATGGGAGCATTTAAAGATTTAGAGAAACAATCCAAGATCACCGGCCTGAGTATGCAACAGCTTTTGGGGATCGCCGATCGCTTTGATACGTTTGAAAAGGCCGGAGAGTCCGTCGGCCGATTGAATGCTATATTAGGGGGCCCCTATTTGAGTGCTATCGATATGCTATATGCCAAAGAAGGCCAGCGAGTCCAGATGCTTCGAGATACGATGACAGCGACGGGGCGCGCCTGGAATGAAATGAACCGATTCGAACGTCAGGCTGTCGCTGCAGCTGCCGGCATTAATGACATGGCGGTTGCTTCCCAACTATTTGGGTCTAGCGCCAGCGAATTTAATAAGATGATGAGAAAACAAAGGGAACTTGAAGATTTGGCGATGGAATCAAAAGCCGCTCTAGACCGCTTGAACGAAGCGTTCATGAAGCTAACTGTTGCCGCTTCGCCCGTGTTGGAAGTGTTTAGTGGGTTTGTGGGGACATTATCACAAATGATGCCCAAGACCAAGGAGGGCGCCTCGGTGATTTCTGGGCTTCTTGTTATAGCAGTTTGGGGACTAGGACGTAGCCTTCGCCGCACTACGGTGGATATTGGTACTGCTGCCGGCGCTTTGGCTAGGTTGGCAGCTACTGGTACAAGCGCCGCCGGTTCTATGAATACACAGGCCACCGCCGCTAGCGCTTTAGCCCTGGCTCTAGCAAGACAGGGTACCGCGGCCCAGCAAGCCGCGGCCAGCAATGCAGCATACAGTGCTTCAGCCAAAAACGCCGCGGTTGCCGCGGCTACTCCTCTTCCGGCGCGCCGTACTGCTGCTGTTGGGCGTGTTGGCGCCATCGGCGGCGCGGCTATGCTTGGCGGCATGGCAGTCCATGCCTCAGCGAAGCCGGGAGCCAAAGGAAAGACGCGACGTAGGGTGGCTAATGCTCTCACATATGGTGGAATGGGCGCCATGATGGCTCCAGGCGGAGTCCCTGGAAAAGTGATAGGAGGGGTCGCAGGAGCCGTCGCCGGGGCTGCAGGTCTTGGTGAAAGCTACGCAAAGGGAACTCCCCCCAGAGGCGTTCCTGGGCCCCGTAACGCCCCTCGTACGGTGCAGGCACACGGCGGGGAGGCTATCGTGCCAAACTTCATTGGACAGTCTATGTCGGCCTTGGGCGGAGGCATAGAGAGACTGGCTGGTCTTATCTCCCAGTTGATAGCTCAGAGTCGCTCGACCGGAAGCGAAGACAGAGACATCATTGTTAATCTTGATGGCGGGGAAGTTGGCCGAGCAGTCGAACGTAGCATGTCCTGGGGCATGGGGTTTGGAGGTTAAGTAAATGGCAGATGTTACTAGTATAGGTATTTCTATAGCCGAGATGTACCCAGACAGTGTCCGGGGCAAATCACTAAAGGCGAAAAAACTAGCGGAGAGTCTTGCTAAGCCCGATGGTACCATTACTCTGGGGATTATAGATGTTATAATCGCTAACCCGGCGGGCACCAATCACGATGACGAGACAATAGTGGCCTTGCGCAATGATGTAAGCCGCCTTGCAACGATTCGCTGGGCTGACGAGACAAATATTTCTTCGTTGCCCGCGGATGATATCTTACGCAAGGGTACTGAAAACAATACTATTCTACATATAGAGCATCTTGCTACCGGGAAGAAAGTTCAATGCCCAGGCAGTATAATGTCAATTGAGGATATTTATTCCCCATCTTGGCGCGCCGAAATAGTATATGGTAGAATGGACCCTATCATGACCTACCAAAATACAAAGAGAGATATGCGCTTAAGTTTTGAAATCGATACTGCTGGTGGGGCGAATGCGATTGCGTTGGCTGGTTATTCCGATATTATTAAATTTCTTTATCCTGTATTTTTAGAAGAACAATTGTCGGCCTCTCCCCTCTGGAGAGTGAGCTTGAGGGGAAGGGGCCACGGCAAGGGCTCATCCATGAATTATTTAAATGATACCTTGGTGGCATGTACCACATTTGAAATTAGCAAAGTGAAAGAGGCTGAGCCCGGCGAAGATGGGGCGATGAATGCAGTTCGCGCACCAGTCGGTGACTTTTCTCAAGCCATAATTCCCTCAGATATTCTATTGTCTTTTGGGTTTACGGTATTACATCAAGAACAGCCCGCCTTTGTTGCTACAGTCGAAGATGGTACCGGCGCCGCCAACTCTACTTATAGCTATAGCTTTGAGGGAGGCTCACCAGCTGCCTCGGGACCAAACTTTCCACATGGATTCGGCACACAGCAGGGATCTTCGCCGGAGCCACACGCGGCGAATCAGACTGGCAATCAACGCAGCGGAGACCAGGGCAGTCATCGCGACCAGCAAATTTTAAATCAGGAAGCAGACAGGGCTCTGGGGTAGGCAATTATTATGGGTAATAGATACGATAAGAGAAGAGTTTTTTTTAATCGCGCTGAAATATATGATAATATATTTGAAGATCGTGGTGTTAACTATATGATCCAGTTTAACACCCCTCACGAGGCAGCATTGAGCATGGAACAAATTGGCTCTTTAAAGAAAATAAAAAGAATCTGGAACATCGGAGATAGATTATACAAAATGGCTGCAGAATATTATGATGATCCTACCTATTGGTGGATTATTGCGCATTTTAATCAGAAGCCCACAGAGGCTCACTTTACGGTGGGAGAGCCCATGTATATTCCTATGCCACTAGCTCGCGTTCTTGAATATTACGGGGTGTAAAGGTGGCAAGAAATCGCCAAGAAGACTTATGGAAATCTGGAATTAATTTAGAAGGGGAGACTCTTCTTGAAAGATTAGCTTTTAATTCACAGTGTTTCCTTATTCAGAATATGTTTAATATTTCGCAGCGCGTGAAAATGTGCTATGAAACTATGCGTCATCCTTTCGACGATGACAAAGAATCACAGATACCCCTGCAAGGCCACAAATCCAGCAATTCAACTTTTAAGGCAGTTGTCCCAATAGTTTCTGATACTGATGTTCGGGCAGAGGAATCCTTCACGGTCATGGCCCGCACAGAAAAGGAAGAAAACCTTTTAGACTTAACACCCGCACAACAGGCTTTGTTGGTACCCAGAATTACATTATATAAGGTCGTGTATGGGGAGAAAGAAGATCCAAACCAAAAAGGTAGGATGGTACCAGACATAGAAAACACCACAGATGTTCGCATAAATTTTAATACCGACATACGAACTACCGATTTAGAACAAATTTATGAAGACGCCCGCGGCCGCATCCCCGCCAACGGGATTCAGCATTTTAATTGGGACCTTCGTGGTGTAAACCCTGCCGAGGTAGATGCCAACATTACGGCTAACTTAAAAATTTATTTTAATAAAGTTTCTAATGTTTCTTCATTAGCCGGTACCAACCAAATGCAGGGAGCAAATGTTACCTCAACTTATGGGGGTAACGCGGCCCTTTCAAACCCAAATACCCATGCTAGTTTTTTTGATCTTATTACGTGGTCGCCGAGTAATCGAATAGTTCCGGAAGCCGGCGGCAGTATTACCGGCGGGGGTCCATCGCAAAAAACCTCTCCTTCACATTTGCGTTATGATGGAAGGTTTTTTGAACTCAAGGCGGTTGTGGGGTGGGCTGTTCCCCCTCGTAGTGCAGACCTTTTTAGTGGGAGTGAACTGGAAGCTATTAGAAAACAGCAAAAAGTATTATATTTGCAGTTGAAGCGGCACACTTTTAATTTTAATCAAGATGGTACGGCCGTTCTTGCTATTGAATATCAAGCGCGCTATACATATAGACACGAAGACTGTGATATTTTACGGGTTAACACCGCCTCGATCGAAAAAGACTTGAAAAGAATTCAGAAAAAGGAGCAGGAAGCCAGAGGCGCTGGGGATACCACAAGTCGAGAGAGGTATGAAGAAGAGGCAAAGAACATTCAGAAGGAACTTGACAAGCAACGTAAAGCCAGATACAGTAGACTGTTGGAAGAAATTCTTGATAAAGACAAGTTGTATGTTGCGTGGGCTAGCAACGCTTCTTTGCGTATATTTGAAAAAGATAACAACGGTAATATTGTGGGCTCCTCTGCGCGCGGAGTTCAGGACATGCTGGCGGGGTCGACAGTCGGAAACAATGTGAACAATTCGGGGATATCAGTGATGAGCCCAGCCGAAAGCGAGAACTTATATCGGGTGGTCCTTAAGGACGGTCCCCGGGCCACCCGGGAATCTTTTTGGAAGCCGCCTATGGTAACGACTGCGAAGATTGGAGCGCACCGGGGTTTAGACAATTATGTGGAAGCCGCCTTGGAACCGGAGGGAGCAAATGATTTAGATAGCCAACATATCACCACGATATCCGGCTATGATAATTGGAGAAATCAACCCCGAAGTGAATTTAAACCCGAGTGTCAGGATGTTTCTAACGCTACCCATGGCGCTTATGGCCTTCGCTTGCAGCACCGAGGAGATACCTATACCAATAGTCATGACATGCACTCGCGCTCTACGGGCGGCAGAGCCCTACCAAGCCGCGGCCAACAAGGCTTGACGCCGGTTCATTTTATTTGTTTTGGAGACATTGTAGACTCTATCGTTCAGGCTACTCCGGGCCTTAGTCATGAAGTAATGAGCGGTAGATTGGGATTTTTATTTACCGACCTTCAATATTACGACATCAAAAAGTTTTATGACTTAGCTGATCAACTCGCCGGCGGCACCTCGGCTAGCAAGGACGACACCTATAAACCATCGCTCGGCGGAAGGGCCAATCCTGCGGTAATATTAACCGATCTTTCCACTCGTCAGTATACCATGAAGGCTGAAGACCGCGATAAAATTATGAAAACTATTAATCTTGCCAGTATTCCAATTGGTTTTGATAATTTTGTTAACTTTTATATCAACAAGGTGGTGAAACAAAGGCTAGGCAAACTTTATTTTGAAGACTTTCTTATGGACATTGTAAGGGAGTTACTCATGCCCGTACTCAGTGACAAGTGTTTCTGGGGACTTCCTCAACGAAAGGTGATAGTATCATATGTCAATATGTTAGCGGACGCCGGCGGAGATTTTCATCTTGAGGCTTATCCCTATTTTAAGGGGCGCCCCCGCGGGACCCCCGACGCAGAAGAATGGCATACTGGGCAGAGTCCCCCCTTTCCTGTGCCGGAACAATCCTGGTCATCGGCCACCGTCGCCAACCCGGCCGGGTTGTTGCCAATGGCCAGCGAAGCTCAGCAGGCCGACTGGGATTTACGATATGTAACAAGCAATTGCCGTGCTTTTCTTTTGAGTAAAATAATAAAAAAGAAACCGGCAGATTTGAGGGCTGCTTTTAGGAGTATTCATACCGGCAATACCGCCGCACTATATACGGGCGCGCTGCTACCCGCTGATGTTTCTACAACAAAAAATTCAAAACATGTGAATTTTAAGGTGTTATCTATAATGAACCACGACCTCTCATATCGTACGGGAGATCGAGACAAAGATGAGTCAGTGGGTATCTATCATTTTTCAGTGGGAGAGAAGACAGGCTTAGTAAAAGAGGTACAGTTCCGTCGATCGGATATTCCATATTTGCGCGAGGGCCGCATTGATCGGTCTAATACTATTGGGCTCGATCAGTTACGAGAACTTTATAGCGTGACTGTACGATGTTATGGCACCACCCTATTCAAGCCGGGACAATATATCTATGTCAATCCGAGCCCGATCGGCTTTGGAGACCCACGCAACGCCAGAGCGTTTTCGAGGTACTTGGGAATTGGCGGGTATCATCTAGTGACGTCAGTTAACAGTACTATTAAACCAGACAGCTTTGAAACTATTGTAAGTGCTCTCCACGAAGCTCTTCCATATGTTAAAGATGATTAGGAACATATTTATAGCAATGGGATATATAGTTTATGAGCGATGAATTACAATCAGAGTATCCATATCCACTTGATGTGATGGAATCTCCCCCGGGAGAGAACGACTTAAGCTCTTACGAAGGGTTCGAGGCACGAAAGCTATATCAAGTGGTTCCATATTTTTTGAACCTTCCGGCGCCTCTGCGTACGTGGTATGAGTCTGCGTACTATGGCAAAGTAGACAGAGTACAGGATGGCATTATTCTTAAAAAAGACACCTCCATACTTAAACAGATTAAGGGCCAAGAGAGCGCCAATGTACTGGCTGTAAATTTTGTTGCGGATGCATTTAAAGATTTACGACTTCACCTTCAGCGCGCTGGGGATGCGGGTCTCATTCGCACAGACACATTTTATTATAAAATTCTTGCAGAGTCGTCCATGGTACAATATGAGATTGATCGGAGGAAACACCTAGACTTTACCGCCAATCGACTTAATTCACGCATCAATCTGTCTCCGACAATATATAACAAGGTGGTGGGATTTCAGACATATGTTGAAGAACTTCTTAACTTTTATAAGACCAAGAAAATCGAGGGCCCCCTTACATTAACTGGATACGTGGTGTCGCGCTATTCAGATGTTCAAATGTCTGGCTTATATATCTCGTTGGCTCGCGAGGATTATTCAATTGATCGCCCCAAAGCAGAAAAATATATTTTTGACCCCGGTTTTAGATGTTTTGTGGTTACCGCGCGGAAGTATGGATTCTATGTAGATAGGAACGCGCCATGGCGTATAGTGGCCAACCCCTTCTCGGCGCCAATGATGCGCTATCTCGCGCAGTATCATTATCCCTCCTTGTCTCCCATGACACCAGCAATGCTGGCAGGAGCGGAGCCCGGTGTAGGGGTGAACCAGTTCTTCCCTGCTTATTATAAAAAAACATATCAGATGGACCTCTCCGATCTTAAGGAACAACTTCTTAAGATGTATAATAAATACGCGGAAAAGAATCCTCGAATTCGAATACGCTCTGAAGGTACAGTGGGGTGCCCGGCCGGTTCTGTCATCACTACTCGAATCCGTGAGCAAGCCACGATGAAAGATGTAGAAGAGTTGGGAGATATCTATTGGCTCAAACTTTATTTTATGCTTCGTACTCGCGAGGCGGCTCTTACCTTTGATGACCATGATAAAAAATTAAGAAAAGCAATTGAAATTTATAGCACCGTAGGAATCACCAAAGCTATCAGATATATTAATGATCTGATCAAACCATACCTTTATGAAAAACATTTAGGTTTAGTGTTGACAAAACCCGATGGCCCTGTTAGAATAGGAGAAGTGGGAGAACAAACTTATGTTACTTCCAACAAAGTAGCAGGCTATTAGGGGAACGATTGTTATTTCAGACGCTAGACATTAAAAACGAATGCGTGGGATATTATGCCAACGGTGAGTTTTATCGCCTCCCTCCTGACTTTTCGTTAACCAAAACTTGGGACTATTCCGCAGACTTGAGAAGCGCTCATGTTGAGTATGCTCGCATCTATGCGAACGGGAAGACCTTAACAGAAGTCTGTCCTCCCCGCTATAAGAATATGTGGGAGAGGGTGAAGGAACAGCTTCAAGCTTATCTAAAATCTTTTCACACAGCTAAGTTGGATATGGATGACATTTGTTTTTTTGATGCTGTCCCAGAGTATTTTTTGTTTGAATTTTGTGATATAAAAAATGAGATCTCTCGTGATGTTTTTACTAACCTAGAACGACCGGAGAATCACGATTTTATGGCTGATGTTTTAAAGTTGATTGGCGATATCCGACAACAGCCATTGAATATTGACGTCGACCCCATACGGTCTAAGCTGGGTTCCCTCCAGGGACGTAACTTCATGAAAAGATTACAGAAGGTTAAATGGGTGTGCGACTATAACCCATGGGGAACGGTGACCGGGAGGCTCGCTGGAGTACCAAACACTTTCCCCCTCATGACTTTGAATAAAGACTTTAGAGGGTGCTTACACCCGCGCAACGATTGGTTTGTTGAGTTGGACTATAATGCCGCAGAGGTACGTACCCTACTGGCGCTGTCAGAACAAGAACAGCCCACTGAGGATATTCATGAGTGGAACAATTATCACATATATGGCGGCAAACTCTCCCGTAGTGAAGCCAAGCAGAAGATTTTTTCATGGCTATATTCAAAACGCGGCAACAAAAACGCCGAGAAGTATTATAACAAGGAAAAGGTTCTAGAGAAATATTGGGATGGTCAGACCATTGTTACAGAATTTGATAGATGTATAAAAAGGGTTGACAATCATCACGCTTTGAATTATATTATACAGAGTACAACGAGCGATCTGGTTTTATCTAAAGCCGTCGCCATTAATGAAAGGCTACGCCACAAGAAAAGCAATGTTGCGTTTATGTTACATGACTCAATTATTATTGACCTTGACATAGCCGATCGATATATGATCCCAGAGTTGACGCAAAAATTTAGTGCCACACGATTTGGAGATTATAAAGTAAATCTGTCTGCAGGTAAAAACTTTGGCGAGATGAGAGAACTTAAACTATGAAAAAACTATATTATAAACTTGTGCGTGATCGCATTCCAGAAGCTATCGAGGAGGCGAATAAACAATTTAGTGTGCGCAACCTTGATGAAGAAGAGCTAGACCGCTTTGGACTAAAGAAGTTAGCAGAAGAGGTTCAAGAATTCATAGAGAACCCCTGCTCAGAAGAGGCCGGCGACATTCTAGAAATATTGGAATTTGTTTGCCGCCGATTTAATATCACCGATAGGGGGATCCACGCGGCCCGGGTGGCAAAGCGAGTTACGAAGGGATCTTTTGATAAAGGTATCTTGCTGGAGTGGGTAGAAGAATAGATGAAGGTTGTTGGGCTCGGTAAGGCTGGCTGTGCTATAGCGGATGCGTTTTCTAAGTTCGCACCCTATGAGGTATATAAATTTGACACAGGAATTAAGGGCCCAAACTGTTTTCATGTAACAAAGAGAAAAAACCATGAAGAATATGAGGCTAAGTTTCCTTCTTATAAAAAGAAGATTAAAAACATTTCTGGCGAGATACTGTTTGTCATGGCTGGCTCCGGAGACATTACCGGCTGCTGCTTACGTCTTTTAGAACAGCTCGCCGAAGCTGCTACTTCTTTGAGCGTATTGTATATACAGCCCGACCTGTCATTGTTGAGTGAGTCAGAAACAACCCAGGAAAAAATCGTTAGCAACGTTTTACAGGAGTACGCTCGTTCGGGAAGACTCGAAAGAATGTATATGGTTTCGAATAATGAGTTGGAAAAGTGTATTGGTGAGGTACCCATCATGGGATACTACGATGCACTCAATCAGGCCATCGTTAACACGTTTCATATGCTAAATGTGTTTAAAAATTCCGAGGCTGTGCTGGGCACGTTTACCGAACCTATGGAAATCTCTAGGATTTCCACCATCGGCGTACTGGACATCGAAAATAATAAAGAAAAATGGTTTTTTGACTTGCAATTGCCACGTGATGTGGTATACTATTATGGTATTAGTAAGGAGATACTAGAGACGGATAGCACACTTTTCAAACAGATTACTACTTTTGTAAAGAGTAAACTGCAAGACAATGTGAACGTATCATATGGAGTATATGAAACAAATTATGAACAGAAATATTGTTATTGCATTAAGCATTCCTCTGTGGTACAATCTTACGTAGAACTATTAGACGATCAGGAGATTAGCTGATCGTACTTTAACCCAACTATAAGGAGATAAAAATGGGTATTGATGTTGATAAGATGCGAGCAAAGCTCGCTAACGTTCGCGGCGAAGGCGGCGATAGGGACACCTTCTGGCGTCCAAATGATGGGGAGCAGAGCATTAGAATTGTTCCGACTTCCGACGGAGACCCCTTCAAGGAGAAGTGGTTTCATTATAACCTAGGAACGAATCCTGGTTTCTTATGTCCTAAGCGTAATTACGGTGACGAATGTCCTGTGTGTGATTTTGCATCACAAATTTGGCGCGAAGGCGTGGAGGCCGACGACAACGAAAGCAAGAAGCTCGCTAAGAGTCTTTTTGTCCGTGCGCGCTTTTTCTCACCGGTAATGGTCCGCGGTGAGGAAGACAAGGGCGTACGAATTTGGGGATACGGAAAGACCGCGTATGAAAATCTTCTTACGCTCGTCTTGAATCCCGAGTATGGAGATATTACCGACCCGGAAACGGGGACCGATCTCACTATGGTTTACGGTAAGCCCCCCGGCGCGAGTTTTCCACAAACAAAGCTCACGCCTCGACGCCGAAGTTCGGAGCTGTGTGAGGATATGACTCCGGATAAGTGCACTGAGTTGCTTGAGTCTATTCCAGACTTTGACACTCTCTTTGAGCGTAAGACAACTGAACAGGTTGGTACTATGCTTGATGCGTTTGTCAACGGTGGAGTAGAAGATGCCGAGTCAGTTTCTTCGGAAACTCACAAGTATAACAGCACCGCCACCACCACAACTGAGGATACTAACCCGGTTGATGCGGCGTTTGCGGAGTTGGGCGCTCTCTAATATCCCCCCCGCAGGGAGGCCCGGGGTTATAGGGGCCTCACATAACACTCACTTGAAAGGAATAAAATGAGTCTAGCAGAAACTTTGAGAAACTTGAACTTGCCAACCGATGCGGTGGCAGAACTATCATACGAGGCGGGCACTGATGTGTTTGTCCATAATGAAACCGATACGGAGGATGGTCTTCGCGAA
>Ga0080013_1001917_pt1 | contig 25935 bp, 28 predicted proteins | sample ETNvirenome_6_85_FD_69236 | JGI IMG/M metagenome (GOLD analysis project Ga0080013, IMG submission 69236) | Marine viral communities from the Pacific Ocean - ETNP_6_85 (SPADES assembly) (version 2) | ecosystem: Environmental > Aquatic > Marine > Oceanic | place: Pacific Ocean | collected 2013-06-19
CGCAGCAGCAGACTTAGTCAAGACTTCGCTAGAAGAAGGCAAAGACTAAATTTAAACTTTGATGGGGCCGACACGGTATCGACGTGGTCGGATGTTGAAGGTGATGCAAGTCCTGGAGGTGCCGGGCCAGGTAAAAAGGCACAAAATAATAATCGCAAATGACGATTTTAACATGGAGATGGCGGCTTAAAAACCTGACCACTCTTGAGGCGGCAACAGCCAATAAACAGAAAGTTGCTTGAGATTGAGATGAGGTTTCGCTTACTCCTTTTAAAAGTAAGCATTTTTTGAGATGAGCTTGCTGAAGCCAAAAACCAGCTAAACTTGTAAATGAATCCCTACAATTGAAGGTTGCGGACGCGGGTTCGATTCCCGCCGGCTCCACCATTGTTTAACAAATTATTTGCTAAGAAAGATACTTAATCAGGAATGGATGACCTAAGCTTGGCAAGTATATTTTTTTCTATCTGGCATATTCTCATACGAGTTAAATCAAATATTTCACCAATTTCTTGTAGCGTTTTCGGGCCTTCTTTAGCAGCTATTAAAACGCAGTTCATTCCTGGCTTACAATTGATCCAATTTTTACAGTCTTTCTTTCTGCAAGCCTTACCTAATTTTTCGTGCTCTTCAAAGCATTTTGATTTCAATTCTAGCATTTATCTTTTAGAGGAAATTTCATGAAAAAGACCTTTGTCCTAGACACCAACGTACTTTTATATGACGCCGGATGTCTCCTCTCCTTTGATGATAATAATATAGTAATTCCGCTAATTGTTTTAGAAGAACTAGACGCACATAAGAGAAGACCTGACGAAGCGGGCAAAAATGCAAGGCAAGCCGTAAGAACTCTTGATAAGCTGAGGGACCTCGGATCTATAAACGAAGGAATAGACCTAGAAAGTGGCGGAACAGTAAGAATACTAAGTTCTACAGATATCAAGTGCACATTTCCGCCAGACATCGATATGGCAACAGTAGACAACCAGATACTGGCAATGTCTAAATGCCTCCAAGAGACCAGCGAAGAAAAAGTGATACTGGTAACCAAGGACATAAACGTCAGGGTTAAGTGCGATGCGTTAGGAATAAAATGCGAAGACTTTAACAAGCATAGAATAGTTGACAAACAAGAAGGCTTGTATTCTGGTGTAAAAAGAGCAAATATATCACAGGCATTGATTGATAAGATTTATTCTCAGGGCTACGCATCTCTGGAAGATATTCCTGTTAAAGATGTTTATCCAAACGAATTCCTTGTTCTAAAAGATGAAAGCACTGGCCAGGGATCAGCGATAGTACGCTACATGGGCAAAGAAGAGAAATTTCGATTAATACCTGAGATTAAAAGCTCCTGGGGTTTAGTCCCACGTAACAAAGAGCAGAAGTTTTCTTTAGATATTCTTTTCGATGATAATATCAAGCTGATTACCCTGGTAGGAAAAGCAGGTACGGGAAAAACTCTTCTTGCTGCATCAGCTGCCTTAGAACAATCTTTATCATCTAATGCAAAGTACAAGAAGGTAGTTATCTCGCGACCTGTGCAATCTGTAGGTAAAGATATCGGATACCTTCCCGGGGACATCTATGACAAAATGGCACCGTGGATCGCACCAATCAGAGATAATCTTCGCTATCTTTTCGGAGACGATAAAGATACTTTGGACATGTACATTGAAAGCGGAAAGATAGAGATCGAAGCCATAACATACATCAGAGGAAGATCTATCTCAGACGCAATCATAATCATCGATGAGGCACAGAATCTAACTACACATGAGCTTAAGACTATTGTTACTCGAGTTGGCGAAAATACCAAGATAATCTTAACAGGTGACGTAGACCAGATCGATAATACTTACTTAGATTCTGTATCTAATGGATTGAGCTACACCGTTGAGAAATTTAAAGAATACGATATTTCTGCACATATCACGCTCATAAAGGGCGAAAGATCAGCTCTTGCAAGCCTAGGTTCTGAAATTTTGTAACCTATAACTCTTAGAGATTATTTGTTATAATGATCTCGGAGTATAAAATGTTTAATGCAAGCCTTTTTGACGTTAATGTCATCACCATTCCTGAAGAGTGCGATATTGTCTTCGTGGCTGACATGTTCACAGAAGATTATGCGGGTGGAGCAGAGCTAACTACACAAGCCTTGATTGAATCTTCGCCCTTCACAGTTTTTAAACTTCATTCAAAAGACGTGAGTCAAGCCCTCTTAGAGCAGGGCCACAGAAAACATTGGATCTTCGGTAATTTCGCGGCGATGGATATGAACCTTATCCCAACAATCGTTGCAAATATGAGTTATTCAATTCTAGAGTATGATTACAAGTACTGTAGATACAGATCTCCTGAGAAGCACCTTTCAATAGAGAAGAAAGCGTGCGACTGCCACGAAAACATCTACGGAAAAATGATCTCTGCTTTTTACCAGGGATCAAAATCCTTGTGGTGGATGTCAGAAAAACAGATGGAATACTACGTTTCTCAATTTCCTTTTCTTGGGAAAAAGAATAATACGGTCCTATCCTCGGTATTTGATGAGAGCTTCTTTTTAAAAGCTAAGCTTCTGCGCGAAAAGTATAGAAGTACAGAAAAGAAAAAGTGGGCAATATTGGGCTCTAATTCTTGGATTAAAGGTGTTGATGAAGCTAAGAAATGGTGTGAAGATAATAATCACGAATATGAGGTACTATGGGGCCTTCCCTATGATGAGGTTCTAGAAAAGCTAGCGCAATCCCAAGGTCTTGTTTTCCTGCCACTGGGAGGTGATACTTGTCCCAGAATGGTAATAGAGGCAAAGGTTTTAGGTTGTGAGCTTCACTTAAATGACAACGTCCAGCACAAAGATGAGCTTTGGTTTGACACAGATGATATGGAAGATACCGAATCTTACTTGTATGCTGCAAGAGATAGATTTTGGAACGGCATTAAATACGACATGGAATACAAAATTAAATTGAGCGGATATACGACCACGAAGGACTGTGTGAGTCAAAACTATCCCTGGAAGCAAACAATACAGTCTCTCCTTGGCTTTTGTGATGAAGTTGTTGTTGTCGACGGCGGATCAAAGGACGGAACATGGGAAGAACTCCAGGAGATTGCTAAAGAAAACAGCAAGATGGTTATTCACCAAGAAGTTAGAGACTGGAACCACGAAAGATTTGCTGTTTTCGACGGGCTTCAAAAAGCTTTAGCAAGATCTTTATGCACAGGAAACTTCTGTTGGCAAATGGACTCTGATGAGATTGTACACGAGGATGATTACGATAAAGTTAAAGCCCTTTGTGAAAACTTTCCTAACAACATGGATCTTGTTGCAATGCCTGTCATAGAGTTTTGGGGTGGCCGAGATAAGGTTCGAGCGGACATATTTCCGTGGAAGTGGCGCCTGAGTAGAAATAAGCCCTACATCACACACGGAATTCCAGCCAATCTCAGGAAGTTTGATGAAACAGGACACGTTTTTTCTGCTCCCGGTTCCGATGGCTGTGACTACATTAGGTCTGACAGTTTCCAGGTTGTTCCCTGTGGAAACTTCTACACACAAGATGTGGATAATGTAAGACGACAAGTAAACATCAATCCAGAAGCAAAGCAGGCATATCAGGGATGGTTTAATCAGATAGTTGATGCATTCCCATGTGTTTACCACTTTTCCTGGTGGGATCTTGAAAGAAAAATAAAAACTTACCGAGATTACTGGGGAAGCCACTGGAAGTCACTTTACAATGAAGGCAAAGAAGATACTGCAGAAAATAACATGATGTTTGATTGCCCATGGGAAGACGTTACTGATGAAATGGTTGTAGAGAGAGCTGCTCTTATGAAAGATAAGCTTGGCGGATGGGTTTGGCACACCAAGTGGAACGGTGAGGAAGAAACGGCACACATTGAGTGCAGCAAAGACCTTCCAGAAGTGATAAAGCAGTGGATAAAGTAGTTTTCATATGTCCGTCTTTCAACATCGAGACAAATGTCAATGCGCTGGTAGATTCACTTCAAAGTCAGACTAACGGTAATTGGGAATGTTTCGTCATTGACGATATATCTTCTGATCAAACTTATGAAAAACTACTAGAAAAAACTAAAGGCGATTCAAGATTTAAAATAATCAAGAACACTACTAAGAAATATGCCCTTAGAAATATTGTTGAGTGTGCAAGAGAGCTTGATGAATCTATAGTTGCCGTTGTGGACGGCGATGACTCTCTGTGCAATAACGAAGCTGTTAATATTCTGTTTGATGCTTATTCTGATGGAAGTGAAGTTGTTTGGACTGCACACAGATGGGACACAAATGGAATGAATATCTCTGGTCCCATTCCAGAAAAAGTCAATCCTTATTTTTGGCCTTGGCGATCATCTCATCTAAGAACTTTTAAGGCATCTCTTCTTAGCAAGATAACAGATAGAAATTTTCAAAACATCAAGGGTGCCTGGTTTAAGAGGGGTTACGATCAAGCCTTGATGCTTCCACTCATGCACGTTTCTAAAAAATTCAAGTATGTTCCTGAAGTTTGCTATCTTTACAATATTGATTCTTCGTCCATACCTTCTGAGGAAAGAAATTGGTGTGAGATGGAACAAATATCTACTATTAATTTCGTTAGAGCAAGAGGTTTTTTGAAGTGATTCAAAAAGATAGCAAGCTTAAAAAATGAAATTTTATCTAGACAACGTAAATTTAGGATCATCTTCGGGCCCGAATAGTTTTGCTAGAAAACTAAAAGACAGCTTAATAGACATGAGTCATTCCGTGTCTGATGTAGATCCAGACGTTCAGATTGCTTTTATTTTAGCGACGCGAAAGATGGCACCCATGATCCAGCGCCTTGATGGAATATATTTTAATTCCGAGCAAGATTGGAAAAATTTAAATACTCCAATAAAAGCTACTTATGATATTTCTGATGCTGTAGTATTTCAATCTCACTTTAATAGAATCCTGACCGAGAAGTACTTTGGCAAAAAAGAGTTATTTGAAGTTATTCCTAACGGTACTGATTTACACGCAATAAGTCAAATACCCACACTATCGCATCCGGTGATTGACAAGTACAAAAAAGTTTGGTGCTGTGCATCATCATGGCGCCCACATAAGCGCCTGAGCGAAAATGTTAGATACTTTTTAGAATTTGCTGATAAAGATACATGCTTGGTTGTAGCAGGAAACAACCCAGATCATGTCATAGAGCATGAGAGGGTATTTTATAGTGGAAACTTATCTTGGGAGCAACTCATATCGCTGTACAAAAGATCAGAAGTTTTCATTCACTTGGCGCTAATGGATCACTGTCCGAATGTCGTAGTGGACGCCAGGGCATCAGGATGCAAGATTGTTTGCAGTAATGCAGGCGGAACAAGGGAGATAGCAGGCAGTGATGCTGTTGTCGTTAAAGATATGGAATGGGATTACATGCCTTTTGCTCTCTACAAGCCACCGCTCCTAGACTTTTCTCAAATATTAAAAACGGGCATTGATTCCAATTTAGATGTAAAATATAGCGCCGAGCAGTATATTCGTATTGCGGAGTCTTTAGTCAAATGAAAATATTCATTTTAGCGCCAAGAGAAAATTGGATCATTGATCGAATTGCGCAGGAATTTATAAAGTCTCATTCTGATCTTGTGACTGATAATCCATATGAAGCTGATCTTATTTGGGCAGCAGCAGGATGGTGCTGGAATCATCTACCTTTGGACGTCCTTCAAAATAAAAAAATCTTACTGACTGTTCATCACGAAGTCCCAGAGAAGTTTGTAGGAGACAGACTGAATAGCTTTCTAGTAAGAGATAAATTCATCGATCGATATCATGTCCCAGCCCAGAAGACAAAGGACTTTATTAGTAGTTATACCGAGAAGAACGTCAAGGTTCTAAGTTACTGGTATGACGGAGATGTGTGGAAGCCAGCAGACAAAAGAGCGTCCCGTTCTCAGCTAGGCTTGCCAGACGATAAGTTTATAGTAGGTTCCTTCCAGCGCGATACTGAAGGAAGTGATCTAATAACTCCGAAACTGGAAAAAGGTCCAGACATTTTCTGTGATTATGTAGAAAAACTCAATAAAGATAGAGATGTCCATGTTCTCCTTGGCGGATGGAGAAGGCAGTACGTTATTAACAGGCTTAATGAGGCAAATATACCACATACCTATTTTGAACTGGCCCCCCTAGAACAGCTCCGGCAAATGTATGGTAGCTGTGATCTTTATGTGGTCGGTTCTAGGCATGAAGGCGGCCCGCAATCAATTCTTGAAGCCGCGGCAATGAAAACCCCTATCATCTCTACTGACGTAGGGATAGCTTCTACAGTTTTATCACCTAACTGCGTTTTTGATATAACTTCGAAGTTGTACGTGCCTACAGATGATGACGTCACCGATTGCTTTAATAGAGTTCAAGGCTTCGAACTCAGGTCATATGCACAGAAGTATTTAGATCTCTTCCAAGAAATGATAGAGGGAAAATGAAGATAGGTGTTGTAGGCTACGGGGTTGTAGGATCAGCGGTAGGAGAAAGCCTTAAAGATCTCGGGCATGAGGTACAGCCTCATGATATTACAATGGATACTAGCCTGGATGACGTCCTGGATACCGCGATCTGTTTTCTATGCGTTCCCACTCCTAAGAATGATAAAGGTGAGTGTGACATAACCATTGTTGAAGAAGTTATTGCAAATTTAGATTCTGTGGATTATCTGGGTATCATCTGTATTAAATCAACAGTTAAACCAGGTACAACTAGACTCCTAGCAGAAAAATACCCCCAGAGATCAATCTGTTTTGTCCCAGAGTTCTTAAGGGAGCGTTGTGCCAAAGAAGACTTTCAAGACAATCATGATCTTTGCATTATAGGATGTGAATCTGAGTTTGAATTTCAATTGATTAAAAGTGCACACGGTCACTATCCTAGTCGATTTGTTAAAGTTCCTCCCACTGAAGCAGAGCTCTGCAAATATTTCAACAACATCTACAACGCGACACTTGTTGTTTTTGCAAATAGTTTTTATGAAGTTTGTAAAGATCTTGATGCAGATTATTCTTCTGTGAAGAATGCAATGGTCTCAAGAGATCACATCGGAGATTTCTACCTTGACTGCAGTGAGGACCTTCGCGGCTTCGGAGGAATGTGCCTACCTAAAGACACCTCAGCTATGGCGAAACTCTGTGAGAATAAAGGTATAAATGTCGACTTCTTCAAGCACCTTTTGTCTGAGAATGACAAGTACGAGGTCACTGTCTTTGACGGAATGAGGAAAGAATGAATATCTTAGTAACGGGCGCCGCAGGATTCCTCGGTAGTCATCTGTGTGATCACTTTCTCTCTCAAGGACACACAGTCACAGGTATCGATAACTTTTTCAGAGGCAAGAGGGAAAATCTTCCTGTTCACAGTAGATTCTACTTTCATGAACTGGATCTTACTTCTGGTGACGTCAGCGACATTATAAGGTCTGGTGATTTTGACTGGGTTCTACACTATGCTGCAATAAACGGAACCAAGTACTTTTACGATATTCCAACTAAAGTCTTTGATGATAACTACAAGATGACCTTGAATGTTCTTGAAGCTTGCCGAGGATCTAATACAATCAAAAAGTTTGGCTATGCCTCAAGCTCTGAAGTTTACGGCAGTTGCCCAGTCATTCCTACACCCGAAAGCGAAAGTGTAATCTTGAATGTCTTCGAGCACCGCGATAGTTACGCCGCTGCCAAAGCTTTTGGAGATTTTATGACAAAGCTTTATTGCGAAGAAATGGGCATTGAATATTTGACATTTAGGATCTTTAATGCTTACGGACCAAGGATGGACAACACAGAATACGGTCAAGTTGTACCAGAGTTTTTTAGAAAAGCAAAGAGTCCCGAGCCATTCCAGCTTATTGGTGATGGAAAACAGACAAGAAGTTTCTGTTACGTTGATGATCACGTAAGAATGATAGATTCTGCAATGAAAAAAATGTCTAACGAGGTTGTCAATATAGGAAATGACGAATTGATCACTATTTTAGACCTAGCTTCTAGAGTTTGTCAAATAGTAGGAAAAGAATTTTCACCTCAGTTTCTCCCGCCGAGAAGCTATGACACTCAGCAAAGACAACCTGATCTTTCCCTGCTAAGAACCCACTACAAGCAAGAATCCACAAATTTAAATACAGGACTAAAAAAAGTGTACAATGCACTGAAATGAGAAAACATGTCAATCAATCATCTAAATTTCGATCTATCAAAGCCCTTTGACCAGAAATCATCATCTTTCGAAGAAATACCAGAAAGAACCGGGGATATCAAGAGGGTTCATGTGATCGAAAAACTCGAATCTATCGGTATATCCCGTCAAGATCTTTCTCTAGGTGATTTTGATCAAATAGGGGAAGCCACTGCAAGAAAGAAAAGAAACCCAGACTCAAGACTCTACAAAGAAAAAGGCGCATTTTTTAGGCCGAACTATGAGAGAGGGATATTGATATATCACTTAATCAAAAAGTTTAACTTAAAATCTTTTCTAGAAATAGGTTTCGGCCGCGGCTATGTTACATGCTGTGCAGCGCTTGCCATGAATGAACTTGGCCAAGGGGGAAAAGTTACCTCTATAGATCCCATGCTAAGCGAAGAGAGTGTCAACAACCTGGCAAGAATATTCCCGAAAGACTTTTTTGGAAATGTGAGCTTCATAAAGGGAATGTCCCAGGAATTTGTTCCGACATTGAATGATAATTTTGATATGATCTACATTGACGGAGATCACAGGTATGATGCCGTAAAAAGTGACTGGGAAAACTGCAAAGACAAATATAACAAATTTCTCTTATTTGATGACTACCATCTACCGGGAAAAGAACAGAAAGATATTCATTGTTCCAACTTGATCGACCAGATTGAAGACGATTCAAAGGAACTTATAATCATGGATCGAAGAATATTCTTGGATGATCGAGGATACACAGACGAAGAGATAGACTACGGTCAAGTACTTTTAACGAAAGCTTAAACTGATATGAGAATAGTAGGTCTTTACAATTGGCATGACGGCGGCTACTGCGTCTTAGAGGATGGTGTTGTTGTAGAGCATGTCGAAATCGAAAGATACAGCAGGCTGAAGGAAGACGGCGGCGATAGCCTCCAATATTTTAAAGACATTTATCTAAAGAAAAACGATTTAACTCTTGAGGACATTGACTACTGGGTGTCTCCTTGCCCTAACACAAATCTAGAAAAAGGTGGCGGGAAAGATTATGACACTCATGACTACATCCCAAAAGAAAAGGTCAAGTTTTACTCACACCATCTTTGTCACGCTGCACATGCATTTTACGCATCAGGTCATGATGATGCCATAGTTTTGACCATAGACAGCGCCGGCCTTGAAGAAGACGGCACAGGAATCTCAACAGGTATTTACTGGTGCAACAAGAAAGAAATAAAGAAGATTGGTCATATTCTCAACGACCACTTTAGTTTAGGTAATCTGTGGGGGAGGCTTACCCGCATGGTTTTTAAGCTTCAGGCAGGTTATCCTAGGGGTCACCAGGCAGGATCCATCATGGCAATGGCAGCTTTAGGTGATCCTGAAAAGTATGAACAAGACTTGATGAGAATGGCAAATGAAGACTTCCAGAAAGTTAGATACACACCCCCGGGCTATAAAAAAGGTGTTTATGTTCCACCCGAAGAAGATGTTTTTCACCCCTACTTGAACAAGTATAGGGAGATAGCAGCTAGTGATGACCAGGAAAAATATAACATTGCAGCATCGTTGCAAAAAGTGACAGAAACATACGTTTGTCATTTTATAGAACAGGCCATCGCAGGAATGAGTCAAATGAACCTTTCCACTAAGAATATCTGCTTTGCAGGTGGAGTTTCTTTGAACTCTGTTGCGCTTGGAAAGATCACGTCAAAGTACAAAGATCACTTCGAAAACTTCTTCGTTCCTCCCGTCCCTTATGACGGCGGCTTATCCATCGGAGCTTGCCAGTATTTATGGCACAGTGAGCTAGGAAATGATGTTGAAAAAGATTTGTTTGTCTCACCTTACTTGGGAGAGGTTTACAGCAAAGAAGACGTCTTGGAAGCCATTGAGGAAAGAAAAGAAGAAGTAGCAACCAGAGATGAAGTCAGCATGGAAGAGGCAGTTGACCTTCTTGTTGACGGTAATATTGTTGCAATCTTTCAAGGTAGAAGCGAATCCGGGCGAAGAGCTTTAGGTAACCGAAGCATCTTGGCCAATCCAGGATACAAAGACATGAAGTCAATCATAAATGACAAAGTTAAACACCGACAGTGGTATAGACCTTTTGCGCCTTCTGTTTTAGAATCTGCAGGAGAGGAGTGGTTCGAAAACTTCTTTCCCTCGCCCTACATGGGATTTGTGTTCAAGATAAAAAAAGAAAAGCTTGGGGTAGCTAAGGCTATTGAGCATTTTGATGGTACAGCCAGGATCCAGACTGTTCGAGAAGATCAGAACTCCCTTTACTTTAAGCTTATTACAAAGTTTTATCAAAAAACTGGCATTCCGATGGTCCTTAATACAAGCTTTAATGATAGAGAGCCGATCTGCGAAACACCTGGGCACTCCATAAACTGCTACCTTGGGACCAACATTGACTATCTTTACTTCCCGGAATTTGAAATTTTAGTCAGTAAAAAATGAAGGTATTCTTAGACAGGCCGCCAAGATCAGGACCGTGGGGCGGCGGCAACAGATTTTCAAGTGCCCTGTGCGAAAGACTCCAGAAAGAAAATATCGAAGTAGTTTTTGATCTACAGGATGATATAGACTTGATTTTCTGCATGGATCCTAGAAGAGGACCTTCGGGCTTGTGGTATCAAGATTATCTAAATTATAAGTCTGTTAATCAGACACCAATACTCCAGAGGGTTGGAGATGTAGGAACGCACGGGAAGCCAGATCTGACTGAGCTTGTAAAGCAGACAACAAAATATTCTGACTTTATCGTATTCCCTAGCGAGTGGGCAAAGAATCACATTCATTATGAAAAAGAAAATTTTGCTATAGTTCCAAACAGATCAGATGTCATCTTTAAAAAAAATAGAAAATCCGACTACGCAATTTCCGGAAAGCCAAGCATAGTAACACACCATTGGTCAACTAATCCCATGAAGGGATTTGAAACCTATGCTTTTTTAGATGAAAATATGGGTGACTTATTTTCTTTTACGTACATCGGAAGATTGCCCGAAGGTTTCAAGTTTAAAAACTCTGTACATATTCCTGCAATGTCTAAAGAAGAGCTAAGCGAAGAATTACCTAGACATGACATCTACTTTACATCTTCGAAATTAGAAGCAGGAGCAAACCACGTCTTAGAGGGAATGCTTTCAGGTCTGCCTGTTGTTTACACCAGCGAAGGAGGTAGTATTCCAGAGTATTGTGACGGCTTCGGTATAGAATTTGAAAGAAAAGAAGAGTCTATCACGTCTATACTTAAGCTAATTGATAACTACCAGGAACATGCAAAATCAGTTTCCTGTTATGATGACTCTATAGAGAAGTCTGTAGAAGAATACATGAAAGCGATATGGAAACTTTTAAAGTAAACATTAGCATTGATGATGTTTCGCCGCACCCAAGATCTTCAGTTCAAGTGATTGAAAGGTGCATGGAAGTAATCGAAGAGTTCCCGTCTGCAAAATTTACGCTGTTTATACCAGCAGCATACTGGCGAACTCAAAGACCTGATGTAGCTACTCCAAAGCCACTTAATATCTCTCAATTTCCTGAATTCTGCGAAACTATTAGGCAGTTACCTAAAGAAAATTTTGAAGTGGGATATCACGGTTTTTATCACGGAATCCCTGGGAAAAGCGATAATGATGAGCTTGCATATCTAAGCTACGAAGAAGCAATAGAAGTTTTAAAAGCGATGATTATTGAAGTCAACAATGCAGGATTAATATCCGACTTCCAGCCAATCATCAGACCCCCTGCCTGGAGGATGTCACCTGAATGTATAAGAGCAGCAAGAGAAATGGGCTTTAGTATCTTAGCCTTGTCTCCTGACGATTATGTGCTCAAAGTTTACGACGGTGCTCAAGACTTAAGAGACGACGTGATTTACTATAATGTTAATCCACCCTTCAAGCCCTTAGACTTATTTGAGAAAACTGAGATGGTTTATCATGCTTGCGAATGGGATAGAAATTATCTGTCTAAGGAAATGACAAATGACCTAATACAATTCCTTAAGCCAAGGAAAGAAAATATTGAATTTTCCTTTATGAGAGGCCTACTAAATGGGTAAATCAGATCCTCATGTTTTCGATCTTTATAGTCAGCTTCTACCGAAGAAGACGTATAACAATGTCGCATTTTTAGGATTTTCTGGCCCTAGTCCTTTCACAGATAGTATTCAATCATTTAAAAAAGACTTTTATGACATGTCTCTAAGTAACTGGGACATTAATTCTAAAGATTGGGAAATTGAAAAGAAGTATGACCTAGTAGTTTCGACAAGATGTCCGTACTTTGCAAAAGACCCAAGGAATTTTATTGAAAAGTCAATAGACTTATTAGTGGCAGGCGGTTTCTTTTTAGCAGACTGGGGTCTAGGCGATCACTGGAGATACGAAAATTTTAAGATCGGATGGGTGAAGAACGGAGAGCATGAAAGCTTTTATAAAGATGACAATTACTTGCAATCTTTTGTATGGCACAGCGCTTTAAATTCATCTCCTGAATTTTTAGACTTTAAAGAAAATGTCAAAAAGCTGGGTTACGAAGATGTAGAAAAAGCAATGGAAGACGAAGTTCCGTCTTTGATGAACTTAGAAGATCCTGACTTTGAAATTGATAAATACAACATGAAGGTAGGCCTGCTATCGCTATGGCCAGAAAGACCCCAATTATATGTCTGCTATCTTTTTGAAAAGGCCCTAGATAACGCGGAAACCCTGGCTGAGACATGATCGGTCTTCACTGTCAAGATATGACATGCCTTAGGTATTTAATACCTGTCTACAAGGCACTTATCAGGGCGAAGAAGCCCTGCCAGTTTTTCGTAAAGACCTCAGCTGCACCAGAAAAATACAATAGTTTTTATCGAAATAGCGAAAGAATAATCCAGATACTCAGGGATAATAACATAGAGGCGTATGATGTGAGCAACGCCGCCAAAGTCAAGTTAAAGACAATTGTGACAATTGAGACTATTGGTCATGAACACTACATTTATGACAACCACTTGTCTATAGGCCATGGGTTTGACTGCTGGAATTTCGGTAAAAAAGTTGCAGACTTGGAAAACACAAAATATATTTTTCATAATCAAGAGGTTGCAGATTTCTCCCTGAAAGAATACGGAGCACAATCAGTAGTTCTGGATACACCTATAGTTTTCTGGGAAATTCAAGATACACTTGATATCGGAAAAAAGTACCTAAGACATCTAGGGATAGATCCAGAAAATGATAGAATAGCTACTATATTCTACCCTGACAAAGATCATCAGGATGATGCATTACAAGTCTACAAGAGTCTTATAGAAAAAGGATATAAGGTACTTGTCAAGCAAAGGAGAAAGTACCAGAGTATCAAGGATGATGTCGATAATAAGATCTATGATTCAATCTGGTATCCCACAGAAGCTTCAATACTCCCTATTTTTTCTGACTTGAATATTTCGTTTGGTTCTTCCTGCTTTTTAGAGTGCAGTTTTTTAAAATCATGCTATATCAACAATCTATGTCCAGCATATTCCAGAGACTACGTTGTCCCGCAAAGCCAGAACATTCACACCAATGTAGATGACTTTGTAAAAAGGACGCTAAATCAGGTCAGGGATTACGGTGATGAGAGCTTATCGTTTTATAAAGTCAAAGACCGACACAGTAGTATCAATAGTGATGTAAGTATATTTTAAACTTATAATACTTTGGAGCATGCTTAAATGAGATCTGTGTTAGTGACAGGTGGAACAGGTACTTTCGGAAAGAGATTTGTAGAGCACTGTATGAAATCAGGCCTCTATGAAAGAATAGTAATATTCAGCCGTGATGAGTTCAAGCAGTATAATTTTAGAAAAAGACTCATATCTAAGTTTGGTGATGCCGCAGACGAAAAAGTTAGATTCTTTCTAGGCGATATCAGAGATAAAGAACGCCTAAAGACTGCATTTGTTGGAATAGACGATGTTGTTCATGCTGCTGCTCTTAAGCATGTTCCTCTATGCGAATATAATCCTAGTGAAGCTGTAAAGACTAACGTTTACGGAACACAAAATGTTTGTGATGTGGCAATAGAGTGTCATGTTGAAAATGTAGTAGTTTTATCGACTGACAAAGCAGTTGAGCCTATCAATTTTTACGGCTCTACAAAAATGCTTGCAGAAAAGTATGCTATCTTTTCTAACTCATATAGCAGAACCAGTGAAGACAGCCATAAAAAGACAAAAATATCCTGTGTTAGATATGGAAACGTTGTTGGTTCTCGAGGAAGTATAGTTGAAGCTTTTTTAAGCATGCCAAAAGAAAAGCCTTTTACCATTACAGATGAAAATATGACAAGATTTTGGATGCATATTGAAGATTCTGTCAACATGGTTTTATGGACGCTAAAAAATATGCTCGGCGGCGAAATCGTTATACCGAAGCTAAAATGCTCCACAGTAACTGATATCGCAAGAGCAATTGACGAAAAAAGAGAGCTAAAGATTATCGGTATACGCCCGGGTGAAAAAATACATGAGCAGCTGTTTTCTAGAAGAGAGCACGAAAGAGCTTATGATAAAAAAGACTACATTGTAATTGTACCTGAAAGCGAAAGCTGGATGCTGCCAGGACAGATGCAAGAAATAGCAGAAAAATACAAAAAGTCTGATCGGGTATCTTACTATTCTAACGACTCTGACCTAGTTATGACATTAGAAGAAGTGAGAGAAAACATTATCAATAGGATAAAGAATGACCAAGGATTCCAATAAACCCGAAATAGAAGAAGTAGAAACTGAAACCGACATCTACACAGCCTATTCAGAGGCAGGTACTAAAAGTGAAAACTGGTTAAAATGGGAAGAAGCACAATCTCCGGAGTACAAGAAATATAGAGAACTCTGGGAGTCTTTCACCGGAAAATCTGAAAAGCATCCGTACCCCGTTCATCTAGACATCGAAGTATCAAGTCGCTGCAATCTTAAGTGCACATTTTGCGCAAGGACAGTCAGGGTTGAGGAAGGTACATGGCGCGAGATCAAAGACCTTGATATCGATCTTTTCAATAAGATTATTGATGAAGCTGCAGCCCTAGGCACTAAGGCGCTTAACTTGAATATTCTTGGTGAGCCTTTGCTTCATCGAAAAATCGGAGACATGATTCGATACGCAAAGAGCAAAGGAATAGTCGACGTCTTCTTTCACACCAATGGAATGCTTCTCAATAAAAAGAAAGCTAAGATCCTAATCGAGTCTGGCCTGGACAAGCTTATTATATCTTTTGATTCTCCCTATAAGAAAAAGTTTGAAGCAGTTAGAGTAGGTGCCAGCTATGAGAAGATTATAGAAAATGTAAAAGAATTTCATAAGATTCGAGAAGAAATGGGGTCAGTAACTCCTGTAACTAGAATTAACTTTATTAAGCTTCCTGGAGTTACTGATAAAGAAGTAGAAGATATGGTTGAGCTCTTTGATCCTATTGTTGATTCTATAGGGCTCTTAGACTATGTTGATCCTAGAAAAGAGATCAACCAGAAATTTGATAAAGACTATGTTTCAAAGTTTATATGCCCGCAGCTTCTAACCAGGCTTTGCGTTTATGAAAATGGAAATGTATTTCCTTGCTGCATGGATTATGATGACCAGTTGCTTCTAGGTAACTTGAGCGAAACAAGCGTAGAAGAAATTTGGAACGGTGAAAGACTGGAAGAAATCAGGCGACTGCATAAAGCCGGCAAATTCTTTGAGATTCCTGGGTGTGCAACGTGTGAATTTGCAATAATCGGAGACCGCGAATCGCGTGAAAAATAAAAATATCGTTGTTGTCGGATTGGGTCCTATGGGTCGCAATCACGTTAGGGTTCTTGCATCTAACAATAATGTATTAGGCTGCGACGTCAAAGAAGAGAATCATGATTCTTCAATTGGGTGCTACAAAGACGTGTCAGTACTTTTGTCCGAAAAAGATGTTGATGTAGCAGTAATAGCTACTCCAGGACCAAGCCATTTTTCCATAGCAAAGACCCTTATCGAGTCAGGTATCGAGTCAATCATCATCGAAAAGCCCTTGGCTACATCTGTGGAAAAATGTGAAATTCTTCAGGACCTTGCTAAAAAACAAAATACAAAGATTGTAGTAAATCACTCAAGAAGGTGGGACAAGAATTTTGTCAACCTAAAAACCTTCGTAAAAGAAAAAAGCCTAGGAAGCTTAGCACATATCCACACCACTTTCGGCGGCGGAAGACTAGGTTGCATGGGCACTCATATTTTTGATACATGGTGTATGCTGACAGAGTCCAGCCCTGTAAAAATGTTTGGAAGCCTGGATTCAAGGTATAAGGGTGATCACAAAGGAAGAGATGTTTTTGATCCTGGTGGTTACTGCATAGCTGAAATGAAGAATGGTACCCGATGCACGCTAGATATATGTGAAGACATTGGGACCCCTGTGTATCACGTACTATCTTTTTCTTTAGGAAAAGTGCTTGTCGATGAGCAGTCAGGATCCTGGACTGTGATAAGAAGAAAAAGAGAATACCTTGAAGAGCGGCTAGGCTCTTATGACTGTCCTATGATAACCCTACCATTCCAGACTTTTAAATCGACATTCGAAGACTGCCTGATGGGAATGTACTCTGATCTTGAAATGGGTATCATAAAGTGTAGCTTAGAAGACGGAAAGAATGCTGTTGAAATGTGTCTTGCTATTCACCAGTCTTCATCTGATGATGTTCCTGTCACGCTGCCCTTGGTAGACAAGAAAATGGACGTAAAGATAACATGAAAAAAGTAGGAGTAATAGGGGCCGGATATATGTCCGACCACCACCTAAAAGTGCTTACTTCAATCAAGACAGTAGATGTCACTTCGATATGCTCAAGAACTTTTGACTCTGCAGTCAAAATGTCAAAAAAATGGAATATCAAAAAAGTTTTTAAAGATCATGTTGAAATGCTAGACTCAGGGGAAGTGGACGTTGTTTTTATTTGTCCTTCTGTTTCTTCAATGTTTCATATTACTAAAGATGCCTTAGAAAGAAGCATACCGTGCTTTATTGAAAAGCCTGTTTCTCTTTCAATTGAAGAAGCAGCAGTCCTAGCAGGCATTGCCTCTAAGAATAACGTAAAGACTGCAGTCGGCTGCAATAGAAGATTTATTTCAACGATACAGGCAGCGAAAAAAGCAGCTGATGATTTAGGCGGTCTTCGACATTTAAGCGTAATTGCGCACGAACCTATCAAAGAAATATCAGAAACAAGCCAGTACTCTAACGAAGTGATGTCAAGATGGATATTTGCAAACGGTATTCACTGCATCGATCTAATCAGATACTTTGTAGGCGAGATAGAAAGTGTTTCATCGCTATCTGAAAATCAAAATTACGCGGCAGTCATGAAAGCAGGAAATACCACAGCATCGTATACAAGCAGATCAGACGCTAAGGGCAGGTGGTCTGTTACTCTCGATTGCAATCAAGGTAGGGTCACACTTTGCCCACTAGAAAAAACTGTGATAGAAGTAGGAAGTGATGTTCAGGTCATAAATTTATCAGACATTGATGAAGAATTTAAGCCTGGCTTATGGAACCAGAATAGATCATTTTTTGACTTTCTATCATCTAGTTCAAATGAAGCCTGCGATTTTGGGATTAGCGATATTCATGACAACTTTCAAACTATGGAGCTGATTGAGAAAATTGGCTCCTAATGTCATTATAGCACAGGCCCGAACTACTTCAACACGCCTTCCTGGAAAGATTTTTAAGGAGATGCTGGGAGAGCCAGCAATAGTTCATTTTCTGGATGCATGCTCTAAGGCAGAAACCATTGATAAGGTGATCTTAGCAGTTCCTGAAAGCCAAAAGAAAGAATTTGATTTTCTGGTCTCGATGTATCCAAGACTAGTAGTGTTCGGAGGAGATGAAGAGGATGTTCTTTCCCGGTTTTACGAAGCATCAAAACCCGAAAGACCAGGAAATATTGTACGCCTTACTTCTGATTGCTTTTTGATGCAACCGCAGATCATCGACATGTGTGTTAGAATGTTTTCCGAGTCTGATGCTGATTACCTAACAAACTACAACTTAAAGTGCGCTGAAGATGATCCTGATGATTATGAGAGCCTTACAGAGACACCTGATGGATTTTGTGTCGAAGTCTTTACATGCGAAGCTCTCGAAGAAGCTCATCTCTCTGCTAGCGAAAAATATGACAGGGAGCATGTTACGCCCTGGATAAAGAGAAATAAGAAGTGCATCGCAGAAAGCTCCGGAAAACTCTTGCTATCTGGAAAACTTTCAGTAGACACACAAGAAGACTTTGACACCGTAGAATCAGTCCTATCCTTAATCAAGAAAGGTCGCGTAAAAGTTGATTTCTAATCCTAAGAAGGTATGCATTGTTGGATATGGCAGCATAGGCAAAAGACATCACCAGATCCTCCAGGACATATTAGATCCTGAGACTGAGTTTACAATATGTGATCTAAATTTCGGCGCCAATGTTGACGAAGTTTGTCACAAAACTTTTGATATTGTTTTAGTGTGCACTGACACTATTACGCACGTCGATATCGCCCTGAAATTCAAAAAGGTAAACAATATCCTTTTTATCGAAAAGCCGATCTCATTCAGCTATGAAGATGCCGTAAGATTAGAAGGCCACCCCTCTAGGGATAAAATTCATGTGGGTTGCAATATAAGATTCACTCCTTTTTATGAGAAAATAAAGGCTGTCTCAAAAGAGGTAAGGACAGGATCTGTAGTTTCTATGTCGCATCTTCCGACCTGGCGACCAGGAACAGATCATTTAAAGTCTTATAGCGCTAACGTTAGTTTGGGCGGAGGAGTTTTACTTGACTTCATACATGAACCTGATTATGTAGCTTCAATTTTCGGACTACCGAAATCTTCAATGATATCAAGTAGAAAAGTATTCGATAATCTAACAGTAGATTCTCCTGATACCTGTGCAATAATATGGGAATATGAAAACAAGACTATGGTTTTCAATCTTTGCTATGGTGCAAAAGAATATGTGAGAAGCTTTACGTATGTTACTGATGACGGAAAAAGAGAGACAATCGAAATTGACCTAGCTGAATTCAGAACAGGATATCGACCCCAATGGGAGCATATCCTTGAACAAGGCCCAGTAAACGGTTATAATGAATGTATAGGTCTTTTAAAAATTCTGGAGTTGCAGTGAATCAGGAAGAGCTTTGGGAAAATGCGATAAGGCTCATGCCTAGGGGCACTCAAACAATGAGTAAGTGCCCAGACCAGTTCGTAGACGGAGTTTATCCCAAATTTATAGACAGAGCCGAGGGTTCACACGTTTATGATGTCAACGGTAAAGAATATCTTGACTACATGTGCGGATTAGGTCCGATTATTTTGGGTTATAATCACGAACCTACAAATCGTGCAATCAGAGCGCAACTTGCAAAAGGAATAATCTTTACTCTCCCCACGATCTTAGAGCAAAAGCTAGCCCAGCTAATGGTTGATGTAATACCTTGTGCAGAACAAGTAAGGTTTGGTAAGAATGGTACTGATGCAGATCTTGCTGCAGTTAGAATAGCAAGATCATACACAGGGAAAGAGCACATTGCGAAATGCGGCTATCACGGCTGGGGTGACTGGCACGCCGTCACCATGAGAGATTATGGAGTGCCGGGTGCTATGAAAGACATAGTCCACGACTTTGAATATAACGATCTCCAGAGCCTGGAAGACATTCTAAAAGCTCATGATGTTGCAGCAGTAATAATGGAGGCACAAGCTTTGACTGCTCCAGCTCCAGGTTTCCTGGAAGGTGTCAGATCTTTGTGTGACCAGTATGAAGCTATTCTTGTTTTTGACGAAGTTGTGACAGGATTTAGATGGGACTTGGGCGGTGCACAAAAATACTACGGTGTGACACCTGACCTGGCATGCTTTGGAAAAGCAATGGCCAACGGAATGCCAATATCAGCTATCTGTGGAAAAGCTGAATACATGAAAGAGATGGATCACATTTTCTTCTCTATGACCTTTGGTGGCGAGTGCTTATCTCTAGCTGCCTCGATTGCAACAATCTTAGAGCTCCAGAAAAAAGACTACAGTCACATATGGGATATGGGAAGCCTCTTTAAACAGGGGATAGATAGCGCCGCCAAAAGTGCAGGATTAGAAATTAATTTGGCAGGCTCTGCCCCGAGACATAATTTGACCTTTTCAAGTGATTACGCAGATCCGTCAGGAATGAAAGATCTGTTTTATCAAGAAATGGTTAAAAAAGGAATATTATTTACAAATGTTCTGTATAAAAGCTTCGCACACACAGAAGAAGATATACAGGAGACAACAGCTGCAGCCGAAGCAGCTTTTGAAAAAGTTAAAAACAACATTGATGACATCGACGACGCGCTTGAAGGCAAAAGATCAGTGTCAATATTTAGGAAGAATACATGAGTAAAAAACTTGATAAGACGGAATACGGAAAGCTTCTAAGGGCTCTGAAAGATAGTTTTACATCTGTCAACGAGTGGAAGCCTGTTTACGCAGCTCAAACTGAGTCTGGGAAGGCGATGTTTGAACAATTGACAGAAAAATGTGCTTGGATTCAAGATAAAAATGAAACAATCAATTTTTTCATCAAGGCCAAGGGGTATAAAAAGTATCTAGAGATCGGAGGACAGCCTTCTGCAGCAACTGCAACTTTTCATGCAATTAATTGTGAGCTTAAGGAGTGCATGGATCCTGATCCAAAAGCTGAAGCTACTTATGAGCTTACTTCCGATGACTTTTTTGACAAATTTAGAGGCCAGAAAAAATATGACATTATCTTTATTGATGGATGGCATGAGCACCAGCAGGTTTTTAATGATATACAAAACTCGCTAGACTTTCTCGAAGATGACGGAATTATAATTCTTCATGACATGATACCCTTGACTAGGGATCTTGAAAAAGATCCTAAGAGAACAGGTACGTGCTGGAGAGCCTTCGCAGATTTTAGAAAAAGAAGCGATATTGAAATGCACGTGCTGGTTCCACCCTGGGGATCCGAAGATTGTCTAGGATTCATTAGAAGAGGAACACAGAATCCTTTTGAAAAAGAAATACAGTATGATTACGATTTCTTGCTTGACAATCTTGAAGACTTGATGATGACCATCGATGTTCAAAATTTCTGGAAAATATACTTCCCGGAAGTGCTGTTCAGATATTGACGGCCCATGAAATCTTTTATCATTGCAGAAGCTGGTGCCAACCATGACAGAAATTTTAATCAAGCTCACCAGCTAATTGACATTGCTAAAAGAAGCGGGTCTGATGCAGTAAAATTCCAGACTTATAGTTCTGAGACAATGTACTCCTCAAAGACACCTGACTTTGCAGGATACACGAATATTCCTGATCTGATTAAGTCAATAGAGCTTCCTAGAGAATGGCAAAAAGATCTAAAGCTTTACTGTGACGATATTGGCATTGAGTTTATGTCGACTCCGTTTGACTGCAAGGCAGTAGATGAGCTTTTTGAAATCGGGGTGAAAAGATTAAAGATAGCAGGCTTTGAGTCAACTGACCCGAGGATAGTAAAGTATGCTGCATCTACAGGCTTACCCTTGATAATCACATCTGGAATCGGTGTCGACCTGAGGATGATGCACACTATACTAGGGTGGGTAAGAGAGAAAAATCCGAATCCTGATATAACTTTTTTGCACGGTAATAATGCCTATCCTACGCCTTTTGAGGACATAAATCTAGGCCAGATTCCTAGGATAAGAGATGAGCCTTTTGATGTTCCAATCAAGGTAGGGATCTCAGATCACACAGAAGGCATTCTGATACCTCCTGCAGCTGTTGCTTTAGGAGCCACGGTTGTTGAGAAGCACTTCACTATCGATAGATTGTTGCCAGGCCCTGATCACCCTTTTGCTATCGAACCAGATGAGCTCAGGATGATGGTAAAAAATATTAGAACTATTGAGTCTTCGCTGGGCGAATCTGAAAAATTACAGTACACCAAAAGTGAGACTAAATTTAAAAAAGCATGCAGATCTGTAGTGGCCCGCAAGTCCATCAGAAAAGGTGAGGTTATTTCTGAGGAAAACATCACGACAAAGCGCCCTTTTATTGACAGCAGCATACCAGCAAAATCTTTCTATGAAGTACTAGGGGCAAGAGCGGCAAGAGATGTAAGCATCGATTCCATCATGACAGCAGAGGATGTAATCTATGAGTAGGATCGTTGTTGCATCCATTGACAACATCTGGAGTCGGCACTTTTTCAATAAGCTAAGTCATCTACTTGGGCCTGATAAAGTTAAGTGGGTAAAAGACGATGGTGAGCTTTCTTTTGTGTTAGATCACAAGCCTACCTGGGTCTTCTTTTTTCACTGGTCGAGCAAAGTCTCAAACATCGTTTTTGAAAACAATCGGTGTGTTGTTCTTCATACTTCTAATCTTCCGGAAGGGAGGGGAGGTAGCCCAATTCAAAACCAAATAAGAGAAGGCGTAGTGTCATCAAAAGTAAATCTTATCCAAATGGCAGAGGGTTTTGATACTGGGGGCATCTATCTTTCTAAAGAAGTAACCTTGCAGGGAAACGCCTTAGATATCTGGATGATGATAGCAGACCAGGGTGCTGAGCTAGCTGATAAGTGTGTCAATGAAAATCCCAATCCTAAGCCTCAAAGCGTATCAATTAAGCCTGCCTTCAAAAGGATCAAAAACAATAGCATTCTTTTTGATTTGCCAGATATTTTAGATGTTTACAGAGAGATACAGATGGTAGATGCCCCGGGCTACCCGGATGCATTTGTAAAGATCGGAAAGTACACAGTACAATTTAGCAGACCAAAGCTGATCAACGATAAAGAGATGATCTGTGATGCTCGTATATCTTGTGAGGAAAAATGAACGTATTAGTACTAGCAGCACATCCTGATGATGAAACACTCGGCGCCGGCGCAACAATCGCCAAGTTGTCAGACCAGGGTTGCAACGTAAAGCTTTTGACTTTTACTGACGGCGAAGGCGCTCGAGGCCCAACTGCAAAGAACAGAAATAATAAATTAGACAAAGTATGCGAAATATTAGGGATCCGTGAATATGAGTGCGGAAGCTTCCCGGATAATCAAATGGACTCAGTTCCCCTGCTTGAAATCTGTAAATTTATTGAGAAAAATGCTACAGAAACTCCGGACATAATCCTGACTCATCACCCTGAATGCCTTAATATCGATCACTCACTTGTTCATAGAGCAGCCCTGACAGTTTTTAGACCGCAAAGAGGTGAAGCACAAGATATCTTAGGGTTCTATGTTCCGTCGTCCACAGACTACAATCCAAATTTAACACTCAGAAGCAACACTTATATAGATGTCACTGGTTACGAAGATGTTAAAATTAAAGCACTTCGAGTTTATGATGAAGAGATGCGTGACTTTCCTCATACTAGAAGCTATGAAAACGTTTCTAATTTGATGAAAGTCTGGGGAGCTGAGGTTGGTTTATCTGCAGCAGAAAAATTTTATTCTGCTAGGAGGATTCTAAAATGATCGAAGGTGAGAAAATTATTCTCGACTGCGTGGAAGAGAAGCATCTGCCACAGCTCCTAGAGTGGAGAAATGATCCAGAGAACAGAAAGTTCTACAGAGAGTATCGTGTTCTCACTATTGAAGATAAAAAGAAGTGGTATAACGATAAGATTTTAAACGATAATAGCTGGCAGTTTTTTGTCGTAAAGCCGAGAGAAAACAAGGACAAAATTATTGGAACAGTTGGGCTAACATACATTAATTTCTTGTATAGAACAGCAGAATTTTCCATTACCCTTGGGGATAGAGAGTACAGAGGTAAAGGTTACGGCTCTGACATGCTCAAAACTATTATGAAGTACGGCTTTAATGACCTGAACCTTAACAGGATTTGGTGCGAGGTTTACAGTAATAATGCTGCAATTGAAATTTACGAAAAAGTAGGCTTTGTTAAAGAGGGCACTTTAAGACAAAATGTTTTTAAGGATGGTGAGTATCTCGACAGTACTATTCTAAGCATTTTAAAAGACGAGTATTACCAGAAATACCCAAGGAAATTAAGATAGGACTTTAAATTGTCAAAGATAGGCATCATTGGTAACGGTTTTGTGGGCTCAGCCATTCTCCACGGTTTTGTGCTTCACAGTGATGACGTGCTTGTTCATGATAAAAACCCAGCGAGGTCAACAAGCACCGTTGAGAAAATTGTCAAGGAATGCGAAGTAATCTTTATTTGCGTTCCAACACCTATGAGCTCAACAGGAAAGATCGACCTTTCTATTATTCATGAAGTTGTAGATGAAATAGCAGAATACGATAATGCTTCTGAGAAGGTAATAGTTATCAAGTCAACTGTTGTGCCCGGGACTACTGAAACCTTAGCAGAGAAGTACAGTGACCTTACCTTTGTTTTCAATCCCGAATTTTTAACAGAAAGAAAAGCTCGTCTGGACTTTATCAATACTGCAAGAATTGTTTTAGGAAGTGACAAGCCTCACGGAATCGATGCAGTTGAAAAAGTCTATCGAGAAAGGTTTCCCTATACAAGAGTTATAAAGACTGATTTTGCCACGGCACAGCTCATCAAGTATATGGCAAACTGTTTCTTTGCAACTAAGGTCTCTTTTATGAACGAGATGTTTCAGGTCTGTAAGGCTGTCGGAGGTGACTGGGATCAAGCCATTGAAGGTTTTGTAACTGACGGAAGAATAGGCAACTCTCACATTGATGTTCCGGGACATGATGGTGACTTTGGTTTCGGTGGGAAGTGCTTCCCGAAAGACCTGAATGCTTTTATTGTAAGAGCCCGAGAAATAGGTGTTGATCCAAAAGTTATGCAAGCTGCCTGGGACAAAAACTCAGAGGTTAGAACCGATCTTGACTGGTTTGACATTCCGGGTGCTGTGAGCGAATAAAATGAAGACATTTACAGTACTAACACAGACCTACCACCAGCCTGAGCTTACAGAAATAGCAATAAAGGCATTTGAGAAGTTTAAGCCTGACGACTATGAAATTCATTATGTAGTGGTGGAAGGCTCAGACGATATTTCTTATAGAGATAAGATTCTCCAGATAAGCGACAAAGTCAAGTGGTATAATAATTCCGATGCAGATTCTAAGAATCCAATCGGAGGTGCATCGACTGCAAACGGAATGAACCTTGAATACGGAAAACAATTCATTGAGACAGAGTGGGCATTTGTGTGCCATAATGATGTTGCAGTCAACTCTTCTAAATTCTTCGAAGCTTTTGAAGCGCTCGGCGAAGACTACGTGCTTTTCTCAATGTGTAAAGATAATATGCGCGTAGGTGCTTGCCACATCAGTGGCTTGTTTGTCAAGAACGATATCTTGACGAAAGTTGATTGTATGCCCCAAATGCCGTCACTAGACGTAGGAGATACTCTGACAGTTCATTGCAGAGAAAATAACCTTCCCTACACCAGTATTCCTAACTCGCACAATGATCCTGAGCTGTGGAATCAAATGGCGGGAATTTGGCATGAGGTCGGACGAGACTGCGGAGTTGATAGGTGCTTTTATGATGGAGAAGTAATCTTTACTCATCTAGGTAGAGGTATTCCAAAATCTTTAAATGCTTATTATAAACAGGGGAAGATCACATATTTAGGTTGGCAGAACATTCACCAGGAATATCTTAAGTAATGAACATTTTAATCACTGGAAATGCAGGACTACTCGGTTCAAGATTAG
>Ga0080013_1001918_pt1 | contig 25918 bp, 28 predicted proteins | sample ETNvirenome_6_85_FD_69236 | JGI IMG/M metagenome (GOLD analysis project Ga0080013, IMG submission 69236) | Marine viral communities from the Pacific Ocean - ETNP_6_85 (SPADES assembly) (version 2) | ecosystem: Environmental > Aquatic > Marine > Oceanic | place: Pacific Ocean | collected 2013-06-19
ATCACCAAATATATGTGAACCACTTGCAAAACTTTGAGTTAAATAAGTTACCGATGAAGAAACTATATAGGTTTCGGCTATTATATCTCCAGTAACTCTCATATCTCCCAATACTCTACCACCGAGAGTTAAATTATCAGATAAATTAAAAGAACCTGTCATTTCATGTTCATTATCTGATTTTAGTCTAAATTTTACATCAGAATCATCTTCTCCATCTATTCTAAAAAGTATTGTACTATTATTTCCATCGTCATTAATATCAGCCGACATTGTTAAATGGGTATTTTTAGTATTGATATCACCTGCAGGTATCCAAGCTGTTCCATCATATACTTTTACAATTGAATCTACAGTATTGTAAAACATCATACCTTTTGAATCAGTAGTCATTCCAGTTGGATCAGAAGAACCTGATGGTAACATCATACCTTTCTTATCACCAAGTAGAACTGTAAGTGACGCAGATTCGTGTGCTACAGCAGTTCCTACATTAGAACCAACTACTACTTGTTCACTTATAAATGATTGGTTTGATCCAGATAAGTTAAATGAACCAGTAAAATTGTGATCAATCTGTCTGCTGTGCAAAAGTGCCATATTCTTCTCGTTTTATTCGTTCCCAATACATTTTCATCCCTTTAGAAATATGTTTCTTGTGTTCAATGGTTTTAGGTTGTTTCAATTTCTCAATCGTATCCATTGAAACTTTCCTATCTAATTGGGCACAGGACTTACAAACGGCATTGTTTCCTACAGCTCGGTCAAAGGCGTCTTTTCTTGTATAAGTAATCATTTTACTACAATCTGGACACCTACGATTTTTTCTATCTTTCCAATGGCGTTTTCTCATATCATTAATAAATATCACTTAACTCAAATAGTAGAAGAATAGTGGAAAATAATTAAAATAAAGCTTGACTTGTATAGGTTTTATGTTGTATATTTAGGTATAAAGAAAAGGTAAATAATGTTAAACTTAAAAAACGAAATCAGAAAACTAAGTAGTCTTTCAGAATTGAATGAATTATCATCATTCATTAGTGATTGTAAGACTATGTTAGGTAAATCAGCACTAAGTGTTGGATCTAAGGTAAATGTTGTTCAAAAAACAAAGAAAACTCCTGGTGTTATCACTAAAATGAATATCAAGAAAGCTATTGTTGATATGAATGGTATGTTGTATAATGTTCCATTTTCAATGTTGGAATTAGCATAATATGTATAAATTTATTAATGGAATCGCACCAATCGTAGTCAAAAATGACTTTGATGGAGCTTTGGATAATCTATTAGAAAATATTCGTAAAGACTATGAAAAATGGTCTAATGGTAATATGAGTACACACGATGAGTTATCATTAAAACCAGGTAGAAAATTTATAAAGGTTATAAGAGGTAATTCTGTTTGGGGATTTGTTGCTAAAAAAGGTGGTGTTCATAAAGGATTACCAATGAAAACTGGTGATGTATTTAAAGCCGCTAGTTGGGCTTCAGCAGCTAAACACACTCGTGGAAATATATTTGATAAGAACCAAAACTATTTCAGATGGACAGGACCTGATTATTTATAATTAAGAATTAAATTTTCCGTGAGCGATAATTTCGTCATCACCCTCTAATACATAACCTATAGAATCCACATCTACTTTAAGATAAAACGATGCGCCTGCCTGTTCTATTTCTAATGCATCGTGTTCCATATATTGCCCATTTATAAAAAATACATAATCATCTTCACTCGTTGCAGTAATTCCTGTTGGGGCTGATGCTGTAACAGCTGTAAAACTAGCCGTGGCATATCCCGTAACCTCACCTACTGTTGCCGCGGTTAAAAATGATGAAGCTTTCTTAACATAAGATTTTCTCAAATAATCTAATCTATGTTGTACATATATTTTTGAAGTAGAAGCATTATCTACACTTGCAGTAGCAGGTAATCCTAATACTTCTCCACCACCACTAAATGTTAAATCAGCGTTACTCCCCATAGTAGAAGATGCCAGTGAAGTAATTGTTTTATTTGTTAATGTATCGGTAGTGGATGAACCAACTATATTGATATTACTTCCAGCTGCGTTATCTATAGCCCATCTTGTTTCAGATTGATCCCACAATAATTGTGCATTAGTTCCACCACTTCTACCTACTCTCAGTCCAGAATCAGTTGCAGCTAATGCAGTAGAACCTGTAAAGTTTATATCAACAATAGGATCTTCAATTGAAATCGTGGATTGATTAAACACACTTGAAGTACCTTCTACAATTAAATCTCCCCAAATTTTTACCGAACCTGTTGGGGATCCAATTGGATTAAGTTGCATAATGTGTTTTTCACCATAACTACCAGTAGTGTATAGATTTCCTCCCGTGGCTTCATCATACAGGTACATATCTTGTCCTGCAAGATATCCAGTAGAACCAGCATCTAAGTCACCTACAGCAACTTCATCTAAAGAGAAAGTATCCCATACAATTTCATATAATCCTGTATCGGATGATGTTACTTCAGTAGTTCTTAATGTTTGTCCAGCTACTGTTGCTGCTTTTGCTTGTCTTGTTAAATCAACTAATGCCATTATATTATTTCCGTTTGAAATTCAAGTTGTATCTCGTCACCATCTTGTAAAGTAATCCCATATAGCTCTCCATTTAATAAATAACGTTTCCGTATATGTATCTTTCTATAATTAGTAGCAAAATACCAATCTACTCCTGAAGTATTCGTCCAGGGAGTTTTATTAGTTTGTTGAATTCCATTTACTTTCACTCTCATTCCCATTGCAGTTGCACTATATCCAGAGGATATCCCTAAATTAAAAGTTTGATATGTTGACGCATTTGTCTCTATATCACTATATCTCAATTCTCTTCTATGTCTTTGTATAAATCGTATAGCATCTCTATAATGTAATACATGATGTAAATCTGTAGCTCTAGCATTTCTCATATTCATCGTAAATGGCATCTTATCTTGTCTACCATCTTTTAAACTCCCCGATAAATTACTATAAAATTGTAATTGGTCTCCACTAAATACCGATTCACTTACTGGAGCGGTATATTTTCTTGTTGAACCTTTATATCCTTGTAATTCTGTTATCATGGTGCGGTTGTCAATACATATTTTATTACTATATCATCTAAATTATCTACTGTTATCCCTACCCCACCAGTATATGGTTTATTTATAGCAATTTTTCCTGCCGTAGAAGAACTAATATAAAAATCATAATCAGTTGTTAATGTCGTTTGACTTACTGGGTGACTTGATAAAAAACTCCCATTTACTGATACATAAACCGTACCATCAAATATTTGTTTTCCGCTCGGCATAGTAATTTTATATACTTGTTTATTTGGAGTCGTATCGGGATCTAATGAATGTAATTGAGCTCCAGTAAAGGTAGCGTGTTTTTCCGTCATAGATGAGGATACAAATCCATAAGTCATTACTGCCAATGAATCTCCACTTGAAGTTGGTTCTCCATCAAACCTCATAACATAAAAAGTATCTCCACCAAATGTGTTTGTAAATTCTAAATCTCTAGTTTCTTGTCCTACCGCACTTCGAGCTCCTCGTATAAAATCTGTAGCACTCCCTAATCCACTTGGTACTCCACTTGAAAGCTTCCCACCAGTCAATGTTACAGTTTCTGCTCTTTTATCTGGTGCATACATACGTGAAAAACTTAAATCTGTTTCATCGTTTATATTAACTCTAGCTGGTGTTAAGTATTTTCGAGTATTTATATAATTGTTAAATGCTTCAGGTATCAAATATCCTCTAAAATTAAATGTGAAAGAAGTTTTAATCATTCTTTCATTATCTGCCATCTCTGTAGCATCTTCAAAACTTTCTACATTAACTTTAAATTTAAATTTTCCAGGTTCTCCCCAATATGCCCCATCACTATATTGTATTTTTTCAATAATACTATTCATTTGTTCAATATATGCCGTCCATATAATACATTCATAACTCATAGTAACATAATCTGGGACTGCTACATTGTATAATTCTCTTTGTGGTAAAATTCCTTTCTGTGCTGAAAATTTATCATATCGATTTTCTTGAGTGTATTTTTTCTCAAATGTATAAAATAACTTTGGGTCATTAGCATCTAATTTATCTACTGCCATAGTTTCATCTTTTGCAATAGATGTACGTCTAAATGCAATCAATGGTGTTATTAATTGTCTTTTATTATCTCTAAGGTGTCCATTTTTTTGTATAGTTTTCCATCTTTCTGGATTAGCATACATAATAGGAACTTTTATTTCCTCTCCTTGTTCTACTACTGTAGGTGAAATAGTCTCTTTAAAATAATACATAATTGCGGCATCGTGATCCATCAATGTAACTTCTACATTTTTCTGCTCTAATTTATCACGACGACGTGCCTCTCCTCTATTCGGTGGAGGAGTGGTATAAATATATCGTTGTGACCTTGGTAATGGTTTTAATCTAGCCACTAATTACTCCGTATTCTTTCAATCTGTAAATTACTTTTTCTAACAAGAAATGCGTTACACACAACCGAAAAGTTACTATCTACTTGTCCACCAACTAATTGATTTTCATTCAAAGAAGCTATTTCCCAATGTGCATAATTCCAATCAATTATATCACCAATACTTGTAACTAATGGTAATCCTACTAAATACTCTCTTTCAAATGAAAATGTTGCAGCTTGTCTTAAATCTGGTCCAAATTCATCTGTATTAAAATCAAAATCTTCTGCAGAAACTAATGAAGGTAATTGTACCCCTGGTAGATAAATCTTTCCAGCAGATGCTTCCCCATATAAATTCGTAGCTGTATTTTCAACAGATAAGCGAAACAGTTTAACAAAAGTATTGATAACTCCATCTTTTTTATCACGTGGACTACCAAGTAATTCTTTATTTACAGTTTCAAAAAAGTTTCTGTCTGTTTGACTTAAAAATCTTGAAGCCATATTTCTATCCTATAAAAATTGGTATTGGAACTTTATTTAATTTCTGCTGTAGGAATTCTGATTCCTCTTGGTCTTTTTCAGTCAAAGACCTTCTACTTGTTTGTTCAAGTGTTTCTCTCAACTGAGTAATCAATTGTTCTTTTTCTGTAGCTGCTTCAGTTCTTAAAGCATCACCGTCCATAGTTACTTCTGAATTTGGTATAGGTATTGTCCCATATTTACTTCTAACTGCACCCAAAATCTCTTTAGATAACGCCAAACCATATTTACGAATCCAAGTTTTTCCTGGGTCATTAATATGATTATAACTCATAGTATTATAAGGTACATTAGAAAAGTCTGATATAGAACCTGTTGCAGAAGTACCAACTCCTTCAATCACTCCACTATTTTTATCTTCTGTTATGTAATAATCAAACCATACTTTAAAAGTATTACTTGGATCAGGAAATATTCTCAATTTATTATTAACTAAATGAAATGAATATGCTGATTTTCTAATCTCATCATTTAACTCAATTGCCTGTACTCTCAACAAATCCTCAAATATCGGCATCATTGTAAATGAAACAGCGGGGGAATACGAACCAAAACCAAATCCTTCAATTAAATTTTGAGTTCCATATCCAGTTGTTGCGTATGGGTCAAAATATCTTTGAATTGCTGGAGTTGCTCCATGATAAACTCGTCTAATTTCAATTGCTTTACCAGATTCCGATACTGCTGCATATAATGCATTTAAATCGTATTCTTGAGAACCACTTGTTACTGTGATTGAACCTTTCTTTAAATCTACATTTCCACCAACGGGTAAAGAAGCTTCTGTACCATATTGATTTGATAATTGTACAGTCCTACCTAATGTTGGTGTAACATTTTTATGTGTTAAATCTGAACCTGTCGATTGTCCTCTTAACTGTAATAAGTTATCTAATATATTATATTGATTAACTTGTGAGGAATATTCTAATGAGGCCTCTTCAAAACATGCATAAAAACTTGTATCCTGCAACTCTACATCCATTATAGGATAACCTAATCGTTGTGCACACCATTTTGCAAACTTTGGTGCATCTGTTTGAAATGCTGATTGACTATCAAAAGTTCCAAACGGAGTGTTTCCTAATACTGCTGAACCACTTCCTGGCCATATTGCGGTTTGTGCCATTTAAACTTCTCCAAATTAAATAAAGTTATTCACTAATAAATAGTTAATGGGGGAAAAGAAAGATTATAAGAGTTATAACAAATTGATTTACTTATGTTCTTGTTCGTTATCTTGAGGGCCTCTATTAGTAACAACTAATACATTGTTTGCAAAATAGTTGTTATCGTGAGAATTAATATCAGTACTATCTATAAAATAAGTCTCAAATTCATCGTCTATATCTTCAAACCCTACTATTGTAACTGCCCCATCAGTAAATTTTGAATAATTACCATTTACTTCCAAACGAAGATCATCTAATGTTTTTGCATTATCCGTCACAGGAATCCCACCAAGTTTTAATTGTGATACTTCCCATTCGTTTTTTGTGGTTATATTACTAAATCTTAAATCTTCTATATCATATTTAGTTTCTGTATATTTTTTTTCAGGAGAATAAGATTCCACTCCAACATTACAACAAAAATGATATCCCAAATTCTTTATCCACTCATCAACCTCGTCTATATCTGCAATTGTATTTGCCCGAGCCCCTACTCTATCATATTCATCCATGTCTTTACTAACTTCACTACATCCACGAGTTTCTATACCACCATTTCCATCTTCACGATAAAGAATTCCACATGGTAGAGCTTGCATTCTTAATGGGTGTCCGATAGTAGTAATTAAATCAGTTCCATCACTAAATTTTATTTTAACTAATTTAGTAGCTTTTTGTTTTTTTACACTTCTAACCGTTGTATATGTTGGTATATTATGTGATGTATGTGCGCCATCGTAATCGTCTGATGCCATATCGAATGTTTTTATAACATCCCCAATCTTAATTTCTTCTATGGGTTTCTGATAATCATCTTGCATGGTAATTAACGTACCAGATGATAATCCAGGGTTAATCTGATCCATTATCCATCTACACCTAATCCAAGTAATACTCCATTTGCAAAGAAAAAATCACCTTTATCTAATCCACCAATACAATACATAGTAAAATCATCCTTACCTTCTTGTGATTCTATTTCTGATACTATTACATCATATGATAATCCTTCACCATCATCTACGAAAACGGGGTCATTAGCTTCAATTGCTGAAAATCTACTTTCAGGTGCACCACTTTCTATTTCTTCTTCATCTCGTACACCTGCACCATACAGTTCTTCTGCTGCTTCTTTACTTGCAACTATCCAATTATGTCCAGATTTCACACCATGTAATGGACTATCTGATGATAATACCAAATCAGTATCATTACTTAATGATATTTTACTTACATCTACTCCCTCAATACTATTTTCTACTATATCGGAAATAGCTCCTGCTGATTGTTCATTTACCTCTATATGTGCACCATCAAAATCCTCAGTACCTGCATAATATGTTTGTATTTTATCACCTTCTGCAAGTTCTTCTATTGCTTTTTGAGAACCATCTTCTAAAGTTATCAAAGTGCCTTTGTTTAACCACGACAAATTTGCCATCTTGTAATCTCCTAATTAAAAATTTAAGATATATAATCTCTACTATAAATATAATGATCACAAAAAAACCCCAATCTAATTAAAAATTGGGGCCTTTTCAGTTATCTTATCAGATACTAACTATTATACATAGTTAACATCAGCAACGATGACTTTACCGTAGAATTCAGGGCGAACCATCTTCTTCGCGTAACGAGTCATTACACCTTTACGTGGAGTAAAGTTAGTTGGATCATAGACCAACGGAGTCATGATAAGAGGTACATACGGTGCATATACAGCACCAGTTTCTAAGAAATTGCTTCCTCTGAAACCGATTAAGATTTGATTCTCAATCATGTATGGGTTCTTATAAACAGTATATCTGTTGTTCAATTGACCAACCTTCTGTACGCCCATTGCGTAAGAGGTGTTGGTTGCATTACCATCAGTATCAGCGGCGTAGCCAGGGATACTTTCGATAATGGTTGCTGTTTCAGGTGAAACTACGATGAAGTTTGCACCACCGCGTAGAGTCTTCTGATGAATTGCGTTACTTACACTTTGTATCTTGTTACCAAGAGTCTGGAACCAAGTTCCTTTTGTGTAAGCATTGGAATTACCAGATGCTTCAGCAAATAATTTAGTTACTGAGTCATACTCGTATCCAGGTCTAGCACTCCAGCGTTCCTGTTTAGCAGATTCGTTAACTAACAACATATCAAGGATTTCCAAATCAATTTCCATTGAGATGTATTCACTTAACATTGCTGTTAATTCGGCTTCTGCATCAACACTATGATAAGCGTTAAGGTCTTGAGCTAACTCAGGAGTCCATACGGCTTTCAGTTTACGTGTTTTAGCAACGATAGAGACATTGCGCATTTGGATATCAACTTCAGGTATTCCAGCTGCTGTAGTGGAATCACCACTTGTGGAAGTATCTTCAAAATCTCCACGAGTTGTATCAGTCGGTTGTTTGTGATATTTCACACCAACACCAGATGCCGCTCCAGTAATATCCGCGATAAACGAATAAGTAGAATTGGCTGCACTGTATTTAGTATGTGCGGGGTAGTATGCGGCTACTCCAGATCCAGAAAGTTCAAATGCACGAACACCAGAGTGATCTGGGTTTGTGAATGCACCTGTACCTACAGTAACTTTAGATAAAGTTCCTGCGGAAACAGAAGCTGAAAGATCAGGTTCGAATTCAACATCATCCCAAACAACAGAACCAGTAGTATATACAGTAGCACTAACAGTACTACCTGATACTAATGTTCCAGTTGCGGAATCGTTGACGGAATATCCGAATTTACCAGCACCATAAAGACCACCACTAGCATCAGCGTTTGATGCAGAGGTGTCACCATGGATATCACTACCGACTGCATGTGCTGCTGTCTGTAATGTACCATATTTGAAGTCAAGATAGAAAATCAGTCCACTTGGAAGGTTCATAGGTTGGACAGAAACGAAGTCCTGTGCTGCTAATTCACCAAAGATTCTACGAACCAATGGTAATGCAACTCCAGACCATTCTTCTGTACCAGGGCCACCAACTCTTGATGTTTCATCAATGAGCTGCTTGGCTTGGTTTTCCAACAGTTGAGCCATATTGTGAACTTTATCTTCTCTGTCAAGACCTTCTAATAGACCTGTGGCTTCCCACTTCGCGACGAGCTTCTCGGTTTCTTTCCGACGCTCAACGGAAGGGCTATAGCCGTCCATTATATTTTCGATTGCCTTAAGTGACATAATAAGTTCTCCAGTTAATTAAATAATCTTAGCTAATCTCTGAAATCTATCTCTCATCGAATCGCCTTCAGTAATTACTTTCTGTTTAGGTGATTTTGTTGAGGCGACAGGTTTAGAGGCTGAGCCTTTAGATTCTTTAACAATTTCGGGTTTAGCTTCAGAACTTGCTCCGAAAGATTCTGCCATTGTACTATACACTAGCTTAACCTCTCGAATGTTCTTAGCTCTATCAAAGGTTTCAACTACCTTAACTTTCTGACCTGTATTCAAGCCAAACACCCTAAATAGTTTGTTTGTGAATAAAAGTTTTGCGTTAAGTAAGTTGACTTCGTTCAACTTAGAACGAAGATATTTTACGACATTGCGATGCTCGTCAAGATCGGATTGAAGTTTAGAAACTTGCTCTTGTGCTGCTTCAGCTTCTTCTTCTTCGCCTTCTTCTTCTTGAAGTGCTTTTATGATTTCTTCTAAGTCGATTTCTTCTTCAACGTCTGTTACTGCATCCTCTTGCGGGGGTGCCAACGGATCGTCAGAAGATTCGGCTAAAGATGCTTCATCTGCAGGTTGGCCTTTTTCATCCTCAGGATTTTCACTTCCTGCGGGTGGGGCGTCTGCTGCTGCAGGTTCTTCAGAACCTTGTCCGACATCAGATGAATCTGATGCTTCAGCGGATGGTTCTGCATTTTCTGCATTTCCGATATCAGAAGAATCAAGAGTTTCATCAGAATCGTTATCGGGGGCTTGTGAATCAACTTCACCTTCCGCTACTTGTTCTGCTTGAGGCTCTTCTTCATCTTCTTCTTCATTAAGCTCATCTTCAAGTTCTTTCAATACTGCTTCGAGGTCTAGATCAGCGTCAGAAACTTCTTCGTGGCCATCTTCAACATCCTCTTCAGAATATTCTTCTTCCACGTCAGCTTCTTCTTCTTCACCTTCTTCAGAAACTACTGGTGCATATTTAACACCATTAATTTCAATAACGCCTTCTTCAGCAGGTATTGCTAGTTCTTCTTCATCCTCATCTGAAAATTCAGCTGGTAGTTCAGGAGCTATCTCATCATCTTCATCAGAAAATTCTGCAGGTGCTTCAGGAGCAACCTCATCATCTTCTGCTGAAAATTCAGCAGGTGCTTCTGGAGCTATAGCAACTTCTTCTTCATCTTCGTCTGAAAATTCAGCTGGTACTTCTTCGTCTTCTACTTCTGCCTGAATCTTCTTTGAAAGCATAGATTGTAGGCGAGGAGTAAAAGCTTCTTCAAGTGCCATCTTAGCATTTGCTAAGGCTGTTTCACGAACTTGTTTTGCGTCTGCAATGGCTTCTTTTAAAAGATCATCCATTACTTTTCTCCTATTAATTTAGATAAAAATTATCTAAAAATAATATTACATTTGGATTTAAAATAGTTATTGGGAACTATTATGTGATTAGTTTCAAGGTACACTATATGACGGGATGGATATCCCAATAGTGTATTTAGTTTTATATAAATATATATTTATTTCAGAAAACGTTCAAAAATCAGAAGGTTTTTCCATTTTCTTCTTGCATTTGTCGTTTATTTCGTGATATTGCCCTTAATTTCATCTTTCTCTTCTTCATTGAGGGCTTTGTATAGTATGATCTCTCACTTAAATCATATAATATTCTGGAATCTTTTACCTTCCGTTTGAATATTCTGAGTGCTTTTTCTATATTATTATGTTTAACTTTTACTTCTATCAAGTATAACCTCTATTATTTATATAATTTCTTTTTTCCATTTGCGGTCAAATTGTCGTGTTTTAATTTTATCCCACACTTTTTTAATTTCTTCTTGTGGATTAAAAATAGTTGGTTCAATATTTTCTGTTATTGGTTTATATTTCTTACCATTGATTGTAATTTCACCCATCATTGCATTTGATGCCTGTCTCTTTTTCTTTGCCCAATATTCAGCCTTCTCTATATCTACACCAGCGTATTTCCTCATCATTTGGTCAGCTTTCTGATAATCTAATTCTGCTTGTTCTCCACCTGGTCGTTTTTTCATACCTTTTTTAGCTAAATCTCTTGCTTTAGCCATACCCTTTTGATGTACATCATCATCGTCATGGCCAGTCATCCAAGCATCACCTTTACCACCTGCTGGGTCATCTGAGTCAGTTCCACTTATTGCATACTCGTCATCATCTGTATCTGCATCAGTTTTACCAGTTGGTTTTGCTCTTCCTTCTTCATCATCCCAAGAATCATCAGGGTCTCCTGCAGTAGTATCTACTACATCTGAAATCTCACCTTGTATATCAGATACTTTTTCTTCGTATTCATCATCAGAAATTTGCCCCATTGCCATCTCACCCTCAGCATCTTCTAAATCAAGTCCCAAATCATGAATTTTATCTTTTTGTTCATCGGAAAGTTTATCACCGTGTCTTTCAAGAAAATCTTCTATTTCAAGAGGTGAACGTATTTCTTCATATTCGTGATATTCAATATCATTACTTGGTTCAAGTTCATCTAACTCACCTTTTAATACGTCAATTTCTCCTTCAGCATCTTCAATTTCTTCTCTATCTGCACCTTTATCTATTAAATCTTGAACTATTTTTTCCTGCTGTTTAATCATAGACTTATATTCTTCAGGAGATTCATCACCAGTTCTATCTTTGGGAGTCCAAGCACCATAATCATCATCATCAAGTGCTGTATCTAAGTTATCAATATCATCGGGGTCATCTTCAAAATCTCTACCGAAATCACCACCACCTAATTTATCTGCTGGTTCTTTCTCTGGGTTATCTCCTTTATCACCCTTTTTATCATCTCCAGATTTTACAAATTTTCCTGAATCTGTTTTGGTGAATGTAGGAGCATTTTTATCATCTTCTTTACCCTTTTCTTTATATTTTCCCCAACCTACCGATACATATTTATCATCATCAGCTTCAGAAACTACTGCGTGTCCGTCACCACAATCTTCATCATTGTAAGTTTCACTCATATAATCTTCTATAGTTGGCAAAGGTTCTCCAAACTTACGGTCTGCCCAAGTGGACTCTTTTAATAATGGTTTCATTTTAATCATTACTCATACTCCGTTGAATAGTCCTTAACACCATATTTATCCCAACTGGCTATAGAATCTAAAAAATTTTCGTACTTAACACCAGTATCAACAACTCTCTTTACAACTGCTACCTTTTGTATCTGTTCTCCTGCAAATGGATTATCTGCTACAGGTCTTTTTATTTGTGTATATCTACCTCGATCAAACCAAGGTTCTGGTTTATCATCTTTAACACCTAAAAGTCTTTTTTTACCAGCTGGAGTCCAATCTGTTTCTGCATCACCTGCTTCAGCCTTATAAGAACTGGCATTTCTGGAAACTTCTTTCAATAAATCTAACAACTTAATCATTTTTATCCACCGATTCTGTTAAACATCTTTTTTAGGGGATGGATACTCTCACCTTTAGGCATTTCACCGTTATCACCCCAACCTTGTTTTTCACCAAACCATTTTATCTGTGCCAATTCTTCTTCATCGCCATCTTCTTCAGCTTCTTTATATTGATCTTCCCACTCTGCAGAATCTTCAGCACCATAATAATCTCCACTCCACGATGTACCTCTTGAATCTGGACCTGTATCTGCCGATGGGTCATTAGCTAAATCTTTTGCTGGTATTGGTTGACCTGAATCTGCATCTGCTCCTGTATCTCCACCAAATGGTTTATCTTCAGGTTCTCCACCATCTCTTTCAAAATCTCCACCACCTAATTTACCTGCTGGTTCTTTTTCGTCATGGTCACCATCATCATATCCTACTTCTTCACCTTTAGCCCATTTATCAGCTGCACCTTTATCTTTAATACCATACTCTGCTGATTTATCACCTGGTTTCCAAGCTGCCCAACCACTATCTGTTTGCCAAACATCACCTTCTTTATGTCCACCACCACCTTGTCCAGGTTCAGCTTCTTTAATATAATCCATTACAGTTGGTAACGGGTCACCAAATTTACGATCTTTCCAAATAGATTCTGATACTAATTCTTTTAATTTAATCATTTTCGTTATCTCCTTGCCAATTTTTATCCACATAATTAAAGAATTTTGCTTTTGCCTCATCACCTAATTCATCAGGAGAACCAACACCAAACTTCTTTAATGCACCATTGAAGAATTTCTCATATTCTGCTTTATCACCTGTTTCTTCATTAATTTCATAGTATCTACCTATAATATGTCCCATATCCTCATATAAAGCACTCATTCTTTCTTGTAATCCTTGTGCTTCATTTGCAATTTTACTAAATTGACCTGAGAGTGAACCTAAATCTTTCATATTACGATTGATTGTAATTTTATCAAACCATTCTTCGGTTTCTCTCAAGGTATGAGTTTTTGCAGTTTTTGCTATCTCTGATAATTTTTGTGCAACTGCTCTTATATCATTTTCACGATAAATATGTTTACCCAAAGAACCAAAATTTCTAACATCTTCTAAAAATTGAGCTTCATCAATTTCATGACCTTCTTCGTGATCTTCTGGCATTAAAGATGACAACCTAATATCAGAATTCACATCTTCAGTAGAAATTTTAGTCTTAAACATATCAAGATTTGAAAAGGCTGGTTTATTAACTACCCCACCCACCATAAAATTTTCTACTATTTGTTTTAATTTAATTTCTTTTGACATTATATGTCTCCTATTATCTCAATTTGAGTATCTTCTAAATTTATTTCTTACTTTATGCCACAATTGCTTTATAAAATCTTCTTCACCATAATGAGTTCTTTTAACATTACCTTGATTAAGTCCTCTTACTAAATCCAAAGCTTCATATCTACCACCCTTTACTCCATCCATCATAGTTTTAATAACTTTCTGTGAAGCTTTACCTAAGATATTAGACATTACATTTAAATCTCTATCAACTAATTGTTTTGCCTCAGATGAACTAAATGCCTTACCAAATGCGGTAAATTCATCTAATTCAATCAAATGTTGTTTAAATTTTCTATGAAAAGATTGTTCGTTAGTTGATTTTTTAGATTCATCTACTTCAATTCCATCTTTTTCAAGTAAAAATCTTTTAAATTCTCTATGACTAAAGTCACCCATTATTCACCCCTAATAATCTTATTAATCATATCTTCTGCTTTACAATATGTTCCACAAGTTCTTCCTTGTGCTTTAGTTGTTCTATCTACACCCTCAGACATTGGATACATAAAAGCACCTTGTGTAGAAGGATTAGATACGAAATCAAATGCAATTAATTCAAAATCTGGTTGTACTTGTTGTAAATCTTCTCCATCTGCTTCACTAACTGTTTCTACTGAACCCATCCCACGAGACGAAATTCCGAGTTTAATTCCTGCTTTAAATAATTCTTTTAATATATTACCACTTGGTGTACCCAATACTTCAACCGTACCAAGTAAATCATCCCCCAGCCAATGCATCTCTTTAATATTATGTGAAACATTCTGTAGGTTCACTACAGACGAATCTGGGTGGTCTAATTCCCCCATAGCACGACGCTCTTTAATATAGGTAGAGGAATACTTTTTTGCCTCCCTGACCAAAACTTCTCTTGGATACACTCTACCATTTTGATTTTTAGCCTCTGCCCGTTGTAATACTCCTTTAACAATTAATTTACCATTGTTTTCCTTTAATGATTCATTTATTTGTTCTTCTTTTATTTCAAAGGGTAGGTAATCTATTATTAGTGATTTGCTCATAATTATTTTATCCTCTTAGTGAGTGTCATTAATTCTCTCATAAATTTAGTTATGTTTTGTTGATATGACTTTATTATTTTATTGGCCATTGGTTTCTCACCACCACCACTTAAATCTTGTGCTAACTCATACATATTCAAACGTAAACGACTTTCTGCCTTCTGTATATTCTTTACCTGTTTTTTTGTCTTTTTAGGGTTAACAGGTGCCTCTGTTAAAAGTTCAGAAGCCTCAAGAAAATCTTTTAATCCTACAGACATTAGTATAATTTACCAACTTTATTAGCTAATTTAACTAATCTCTCACTAATTTTACCTAATGCCTTATGAGTAGTTTTCCAATAATCTCTTGAATCTATGTTCAATTCATTTTTCAGTCTAACATTATATTGAACAGTTCTTTCTAATTCTTGTAAGGAATCACGAGTTTCTCTCATTGCTAAACCAATTTTTTGTTTAGGTGTTAAAGTCTCATCATTTCTATATTGATGATATCTGCCTTCTTTAACAACTTCATATCCAGTTGAATTGGTTGCCACTTCTTCTTCCTTATCCTTATCTTTCTTTTTCTTAGAACTAAATGCAAACGGTGTATTATATCCTGCAATATCACCAGTTTGTGTAATTTCATTAGTTTTTAATAATTCTCTAACAAATGTTCTAATATATTCTCTTAACTTATTTTCCGCTGTCAAGGACATTTTCCAACTCCGTTATCAAATCATAATATCTCATCAAAGTTGTTAATTTTTTCTCTGTATCTTTATTTTCACTAATAGTGTCTGCAAAGTTAATAGCTTCTGTTAACTTAATTTGTGTAATATCATCATCTATAGCAGGTACAAGTTTCTTCAAATAACTTTTTATTTTACCCACCTCTACTTGTACAAATTCTCTTAATGAAGTAGCATTAGAAACATTATTAATATATTTTCTCAATACTTCTTTTTGTTCTGTAGATAATTTAGAGTACTTTTTATTAAACTTTTCTACCATTAACTCATAAGCAAGTAATCTAACATCCTTTTCTTCATTAGTTACGGGAGATTTACTAACCTTTTTATTAGGATTAGTGGAAATTAAATTTTCAACTATTGTATAGCGTGAATCAACTTCTTCTTTTGGACTATAACTTTCGTTAGAAGTTTCAATAGAAAATAGTTTCCAAATGGAAGCCAATTGTTTAAAATTAGGGATTTTTGAAGTAAATAATGTTTTTACATCATAATCTTCCTTAATTTCTTTAATTAAATTATATTTTTCTCGTCTGAGGGAGGTATTTGTAATTTGTGCCCGTTCTTTCAAGACAGCATCTACTAATCTATTTGCGCGTTCTTCAGAATTATACCGTTCTTTTGTTAAAATTTCATATAATTCTAATTCTTTTCCCAATGACGTATTTTTATTAAAATACTTTTTGACTAAATTTACAGACTTAGATTCTTTATTACTCAGTATATCTGATGTTATTTGTCGAGTCAAAACTTCAAATAACACACCAGTATTTTTAATTTTACTGTGCTTCAACTTTTTAGACATATATCACTCCAATGATAATTAGATTCATTCTATAATAAATATTAAACTTCTAAAATTTATATATATTACGATTTAGAATTTATTTCTTTATCATATTCCTCTTTTACTTCCTCAGATTCGGTTAATATCTTTACGTGAGGTTTAATTAATGTTCCTTTTAATTTATCAAGATGAGCTAAAGCTAATGATTTACCATATTTAGATGCTCCACTTCCACCTTTTCTTTTATCGTGTTTACCTAATGGATCTCTACCTCGTGCACTACCATCTTTACCATAATGGGGGCCTTCTGTAGGTCTACCTGCTCCCTCTTGTCCACCTTCTGGAGCTCCACCTTCATCCTCTAACTCATGACCAGTTCTACCCATAGCTAAATCACTTGGTGTTCCTTGTGATTCGCCTGATTTTGCTGGATCGTTTCCTTCAGATTCTATCTGTCCTCTTCTAAATTTTTGTTTAAAATCAAAAACAATACCTTCATCTTCTTTCTTAATTTCTTCATCTGTAAATCCAAATATGTTTCTATAAATCCAATCTGTAGAAACTATACCATCTTGTAACATTGAAGATGCAAGTGAAGTTTTACTCGTCCACAACTCAATTTTTTCTTGTTCATAAATTGTAGATGGATTTGTTAATCCCAAATCGAAATTAACTAAATCTGCATCTGTATATCCTTGTACATATAAATGTACAATAGCAATCTTCGTCAATTCTGAAACCACTATTCGTTGAATTCTTTCAATCGTTCTTGCAAATCTAACATCTTCTGCTGCTAAAGTTGCCTTTGAACCAACTTGTTCTTCATATCCAAGAAATGCCTTTGGAACTTTTAATGCTGCCATTAACTTGTTTCTCAAATATTCAATATCTTCTACCGCCTCATAAGTTAATCCAGGTAATGAATCTATTTGTGTTCCACTATCACCACCACGAACTGGTACAAAGAAATCCTCTGTAATATTCTGCATATTATATCGTAAATTATAATCACCAGATTCTTGTTCTACTACGGGTGCCTTTTTCATTTTATTAATAATTTGATTCATATAATTATCAACTTCAGCAGGTGGAATATTACCAATATCAATTTTGAAAACTCTCTTTTCTGGTGCTCTCATGATTCTATGAATTAACATAGCATCTTCCATAAGAGATAATTGTTTCCAAGTCTTTCTACCACCTTCAACCATAGCCTTACCATACGGTAAATAATTTGAATCACCCAATAATCTAAAATGTGCAATTTCAAAATTTTCATATTCTTGTTGTATATGTGTTAATTTTACTTGGTTTGGATCTGCAGGTTCTAACATAAATTTAACATACTCTGGATTTTCTGGATCAATTCCTTCTAATCTCACAACATCATAACTTGATAATGGAACTACATTTTTAACTCCATATTTATCATCTATTTCTAAATGTAAAAAGAAATCTCCATACTTACACATATTACGAACCCAAGACCATAAATTAAATTCTATATTCATAATATCATAAAATAAATTATGTAGTATTTGTTTAATCTGGTCATTATCACTATTGATTGTTAAAACATCACCATATTCGCTTTTCATTGTTGATTCATCTGAATATATATCCAATGCCGATGCTATAATGGAATCACTATCCATTGATTCATAATCTCTAAATAACCCTAACCGTAATGAGCGTACCATCGCCGTATCTGAATATCCAGATAACCCTTTTCCTGTTGAAAAGAGTCGTTGATATCTATCCACTAATTGTTTTTGTGGTAAATATTGTATCTTGCTCGTATCTGCTACTTTTAACCTTTTTCCACCAACGTTTCTAACAATAACGTTACCAGAAAATAATCTAAATAGTCGAGCTCTAATTGATGTGTCTGCCATACTTTCCTCTAATTAATTAACCATTCTAAAGATTCTTTATCTTTTTTATTTCCAACATCCCATTCCCAGGATTCCTTTCCAGGGTTTGTTTCTGTTATGTAAATGCCAGGATTCAATTCCATTCCTGTTAAAGCTTTCTTCTGTAATTCTATTCCCTCAGCTCTCAATCTCAATGCAGTTTCTCGTATCCATAATCCAATACCAAATGACATTACTAAGTCATCATTGTATCCTGACATTGCTTCAGCCTTACTTCCGTTATATATAAATACGAATAATTCATCAATTAACCTCTGGGAATAAACTTTAACTGCCCTTTCTCTAAAAAATTCTTCCAATTTAGAAATAACCAACGGTCTTGTTTTTGTAGACATTGTAAACCCAGGAACCATTTGTTTTTCTTGTCTATAAATTTTATTGGTCATTTGTTTTTGTGTATCTACATACTGTAAATCTTTACTCATATAAAATAAATTTTCATACTCTCTATCTATTACTTGTTGAATTGCTGCCCACCCTATTGTGGCATTTTCAATTACCAATAATGCGTTATTATATTCCTGAGATATATTTACAAGTAAGTTACCAAAATCCCTTGTAGAAATCTTACCTTTATATTCCGCTACTTGTTTACAATCTTCTATTTCCATAACATGAAATGCAGAATAATCTGTTGCATCACCTCTACTAACATCTGCACTCACCACATAATCTTTTGTATAATTTGGTTGTTCCCATATCCAAACATTACTATCTATACCTCGTCTTTCCACAGGGTCTTTTACCATAGTGGTTCTATATTCTTCTAAAATAACACCATCTACTACTGATTGTCCTGAAGTGATGAAGTCACAATCACATTCTTGTGCTGCCATTGAGGGCCCAAGTAATTTATCTTGTTCTGCTCTCCATTCATCATCTCTTTCAGGATGTATAGTCCAATGTAATCTAATCATATTCCAATCATTAGTACCATCTTCAGCATCAACCCAAATTCTGTGAAACCAGTTTCCTACTCCGTTTGGTGTAGATAATGCTATACATTGGCCACCCAATGCCAAAGTTTGAGATGCGGCAGTCCATATTGTATCTATTTTAGGAATAAACGCCGCCTCATCTAACACCAATAAGGATAGTGCTTCTGAACGACCTGCTTCCTCTGAACTTGCTATTGCCTTAATTTGAGAACCATTTCTATATCTTAATGATAATTTATTATCTTCTACACAATTAGCCTTTAACCAACTTGGAAGATTTGCGTGCATTACACGAACTTTAGTAACGAGATTTTTTGCAGTATCTTGTTTTGTAGCAATAACCAAGATATTCTTATCATTATGAAAAGTCATCATCCATAAAGAATACCCTGCAGTCAATGTTGATATACCTAACTGACGAGCCTTTAAAAGTATATTATAATCGTGCTGTACAAAACCATCTAAAGTTTTTTCTTGAAAATCATATAATGCAAAAGGAATTTTGCCTTTAATTGGATGTTGTATAACACAATATTTTTTCATAAAATATGCAGGTGATTCTGCGCATTTAACAAATTCTCTTTTTATTGCATTTTTTATATTTTTCTTATTATCCATTATTTAAGCCAGTTAATACCTTTACCTAGATTATATGCGGGGATTCCAACTATTCCTGCTCCATAGACAAAATATAACCATTTATTTTCATACCAAGACGGATTTACTAATTTTACTTTTTTTTCTAATAACTTAATTTGTTCATCAGATAATTTAATTTGAGATTCGTATAAAAATTTCAAAGAATCATCAGCTACTGATTTTCCCTTATAAATATCAAATAAGCTGTCTTGATACAAAACTATTTTTGATAAACTATCTACTTCAAATTGTAAATCTTTTATATTATTAGTTAAATTTATAGCATCCTCTTCGCTCAGCGTCATTTGTCCGAAAAGAGTACCAACTAAAAATAAATGTATTATCCATTTCATTAGTCAAAATTATTTTAATTATCTATGTAGGACGTGAACTACACCAGTTGAACCAATTACTACTTTCCTTACACCAATTGGATAAAGTGTTTTAGTGGTAATTTGATCCGTATCTAATGTTCCACCACTAGCACAATGTATTACTACATTTGTAGCATTTTCAACAATAAATCCCGCACCAGAATTTGAACCTGTGGCATGAAAGGTAGTACTTGACGCCACCTCTGTTACCTTATTATAATCACCCAGTGCTAAATTGTCTGGTATTGCCATTTTAATCTCCTATTATTTTTTCTTAGCAAATTCTCTTAAAAAATCTTCAGCCTCAGAAATATCTTTTACTTTCTTTGCCTTAGAAGAACCTTTTTTTACTTCTTCTATTTCTTTTTCAAGTTTTTCTGCCTTTGCCTTTAAATTATCACTTTTTTTAGAAACAGATTTAGTGGCAGACTTAATTTGTTTCTTTTTTTTCTTTATATCTTTAATTTTTTTGTCTATCTTTACTATTTTCTTCTTTTTTATCTTAGATAATAGTTGAGATAATCCCAGAAAAAAAGTAAATATCCAAACAGGATTAATCTTTTTAAAGAATTTCCTGATTGAGTCCCTACTCATTAAAGACCGCGTTTAATTTTAGCAAAGTATCTAATTAAATCACTTTTATCCAAATTTAACGCCTTAACTATTCTTGCCAGTGCTGCTACTTGTCTTTTTCGATTAAGATTAGCACCTTTAATAGCATCAACTGCTTTATTTAAATATCTTTCAGCCTGTGCCGGAAGTTTGTAATCTTCTAACTCACCCTCACCCATCACTTCCTTAATTTCAGTCCGAATTATGTTACGCAATTCCTCTTGTGTCATAGTAAATCTCCTAATTAACTGTGTTTTACCTACATATAAATATCAATTAAATTGTTTCTTCTAAGTTTTTTAAATAATCTTCAGCTTCTTCTAAAAGTTTTTTCATTTCTTCTCCATCATCTCCGCCCCACTTTTCTTCATCTACCGAATAACCATCCGCTCTTACCTGATTCAAAAATGTGACCGCGTCTGGAGAATTTTTCCACTCTTCTATGGTTTGTTTTAAATCTTTGATATAAGACCGTTTATTTTCTCTAACTTTTGTTTTTTCATATTCTTCATAAGTACCATCAATTCTCATCTTGGTTTCTTCTTTTACCACACAATCATAACACCTACTTTGTAAATAATAAAATTTAGTATCTAAACGAGTTTTCATTATTTTATTACACTCTGGACAAAACCACGGCATTCGTGCTTCTTTTAATACATCTGCCTTTTCTGAAGAAATTTTTCGTTCTTCTTTCTCCGCTTCAGTAAGTTCTATTTTATTACCTTGATATCCTACCATTATTCGTTTTTCTGGTGTCCCACCATCAAGAATTGATTGTAATGCTTCATTTTGTCTTTTATTTTCTTTACTATATCCCATAATAACCTCTAAAAGTTCACCAATCCCAAAATCTGGTTAATCGGAGCAAAACTTCCTGTAAACTTATAAGTATTACCTTTATACTTAAATACTATGCCTTCTGACGGAACAATTGAAGATAATCCACCAATTGCTTCTAATTTTTCAAGTTGGTGTTTTAACGTAGCCAACTTTTTAACATCTTTACCTCGTTTTACCTGTTTTATTGCCGCAATTACATCTCTTCTTATCTTTTGTACCGTACTATCTCCTGAAACTGCTAAATATCCACTAATATTCTTCAATATTTGTGCACCTACATCAAAAAATAAAACTTCAAAGGGTTTCATATTCTGTTTTACCATTTCTGTTTGGTCATTTTTATCAAATGATAATACCCAGTCTAAAAAATCAGGAAATTTCTTCAAATCTTTTTTAATCGTTGGTATCTTATATGATTTATCAAAGAACGCCCATCTTTTAGTTAAATTAATCAAAACTTTATTCGATATTTTTGCACTATGTTGTTTTGTTGCGTTAAAGATAAATTCTTCCCAAAATGATTGATGATACATAGATAAAGTATCATTATCCTTTAATGCATATTCTTTTTGTAATTTATTTAATCTATTGATAAACCCTGCCTTCTTTTTTCCAAAATCTTGTACTTTAGATACTGTTAAAAATTGAGGTTTACCAATTTTATAATGTTTTTGTACGTGTTGATTAACTTGTTTAATCATTCCTGCCAACATTCGTCCAGAACCTTTAAGTTCTCCAATTGCCTTCCCGCTATCATCATATTCTAATGCTCCGTGAAATACAATCTCTGCTTTATCATAATTGATTACATTTGATGATGCTGGATACATGACTTCAAGATTCATCCAATTCTTACCATTACCAAAAATCTTTTCTTTTTGTGCATCGGATAATCTACCAATTGATTTCCCCAAATCTTTCATTGCAAATACAAAGGCATCTCTAATATCACCTCTACCTGCAAACTTAGATGCTACTCCACTCGCATCCATCGAATTTGCTCCAAAATTCTTTAGTTGACCTTTATTTCTGGCCGTGACTAATTTTCCATCTTTCCAACTAACCATTAAATTTTGACCATCAAGTTTCTCTGTAACATTATCTTCACGACTTAGTTTACCACCTAATCCCAAAGTAATAATATTTTTTAAATCACCAAATGTCAAACTTTTATCATCAAAGGGATGATTCATGTGACCATAGGCTCCACCCATTAATAATAACTCCTTTCCATTATCTTGTTTATCTGTAACTAATAAATTTACATATTCTTTTAAATCTAAATCTTTATATTGTCCTTCATTTTCATCTGGAATATACTTTCCATGAAATTTATCCATTGGAGATAAATCAAGATTTTTTGCTCTTTCTGTATTTTGTCCAACTTCTTCTTCATCAACTCCTGCCGATACAGGTGCCTCAACTTCTACTCCTGTATAGTTTTTACCATCGGGAGTAATTCCATTCCAATTAAGAACTTCCCAACCCAAACTACTCATTATAAATTTTATTCTATCTTTATACGCCTCTATTGGATTTGACCTTCCAAATCTTTCACCGTAAGCTCCAGTTCCTTTTTTACCATATGCCACTGCTGGAACTATGTTTTTTGCAGTTGTATAATCTAGTCCTGGGTCTTTTGCTGAATCACTTATAATATAACTCAATAAATCCCAACCAGTATCATTTATTTGTTCATGAGAATACATATTTTCAATCCAACCTTTTGTAACTCGTTTGTAATCCTCAAACCCATCATAAAATGTTGGTGGGCCGTCATCCGTAGGAAACATACCACTATTAGCAACTTCTTTTAATAATTTAGGTATAATATCTGGATTACTAATTAGAAAATTATCATATACCTCATATAATTTACTAAATTTATTGGTCATCATTTGAAATACTCCTTTATCAAAATAACCAAACATCTTTTTAAATAATTTTTCTCTATCCTTTTCATGTTCTGGTGAACCAATAAGTTCTCTCATAGAAGTTCCACTAACTTCCATTCCCCCCACTCTCATTGAAACGTGAGGTGCTGTATGAATGTATCCGTGTTCCTCATATCCAACCATATCATCTCGTTTCTTTGCGTATTTATAATCTTGAAAATATGCTCCACCCGTTAATCTATCAGCGTCTTTTTCACCAAATATGTAGATTACTGCAGTTGTTTCCTCATCAAATTTCTTTAATGTGTTTTTAGCAACATAGGGTGTTCGTTCTTTTATAATACGATTTTTAGGCACTCCCATTTTAGACATATGACGAACTTTTTCTTTAAAATTCATTGGATGCCGTGGTGGTTGTTTTATATCAGATGTAGTGATATATGCTACATCAACTTGTTTTTTTAACCATTCGTAGGTTTTCAAATGGTGGGGCCCAAACGGCTGAAACCGTCCACCGTATACACCTACGACTTTTTTAATTTTTGATTTTTCTTCTATCACATTGGATGTGGCTTCACCTTTCTCACTAAGGGAATATACAACATTTTTAGTATATAAGTCAAGCCCTTTTTCAAGTTTTTCAACAGTCACTCCAGTATCTTTAATTGCACTTTTCTTCTCTGCCTTATCTGTAGTCACATATGTGTCGTATTTATCCCCTGGAGAATGTTCATATTGACGGACTTTTAATTTAAGTTTTGATTCATAATCATTGGGTAGAGTATTCTCAATTCCTAAAAACTTAACTGCTCCTGGTATCAAATATAAAGTCATTTCTCTTTTATTTAAATTCATCATTAACTGACTTGATGTCCAGAGTTTATTCTGTGCTCTAACTAAATCAAATTTAGGCCCTTCTTCTTGTTTATGATTATAAAACGCTGGAAATACCTTCTTGTAATCTTTTTCTTTAGTTAATATCTCTAATGAATTATTCAATCTCACTACAGAAGAATGTCTATCTGATCCCCTATTATATCCTTGTTCTGGATGATAAATTCCGTGATTTGTCTTAACTACGGGTTGTTTTAAATCATGTATTTTAACTTTAGGATTAACTCTACTTGTATTTTCTATTTCAACTAATTTATTTCCATCACTAATTAATGTATGTCCTTTAATACCACCATGATATGTTATAAGTGATTCAACAGCATCTTTTAAAGTCGTTTTAGAAAGTGCTTCTCTAATTCTTACTCCATCTTTAGACATAGCCTTCTTTTTCTTAGCCTTATCAAAATCTTTCTCATCTCGTTTTACAAATAGTGCCGAATTTACTAAACCAATACCTTCTGAATTCATACCTTCCGTCCAATCTGTATCTTGGTCTACCACATAACACAACTCCACACCATAACCACTAAGTTCTCTAACTACTTTTAGATTTGGATTATAATTTCTATCTCTATTCTTACCTATTACAATATCATCACCAAATTTTTTGGCTATTGCAATACATTCATCTACTTTACGATATTCATCATCTTTTCGTTTTTTATCTAATTGTTTTTTTACTTTATTAACTTTCTTTACACTTGGTGCACCACCAATAGATTCTGTTCTAAAAGTTCCAAATTTTGGTTGACCAGTTTTCTTTTTTCGTTTACCACGATTAACTAAATTTTCATCATCTGGTGAATTAACGGGTGTGGGTGCCTGATTATCAAGATAATTTGGTGGATTTAACATCTCGGTTGTAATCTTTTGTTTATCTAACCACTTTTTAGCCTGTCTATTTTTGATTGGTTTTTTAATAAATTTACTAATTCCCTTTTTAACCAACATATTGAATTTTTTCTGTGCTTGTTTAGGTTTTAAAGTAGCATTATTATCTACTAACATAAAATTAGAACCGCCAAACAACCCTTGAAAAAATGCCATATTTTTTTGAACATTATTCCAATATTTTTCTACAATTTCTTCTGGTAAAATTCTATCTCGTAATTTGTTTCTCATTTGTGCAACTTCTAATGAAGTATTAACAAATACCATATAGGTATCATAACCTAAATCA
>Ga0080013_1001919_pt1 | contig 25912 bp, 32 predicted proteins | sample ETNvirenome_6_85_FD_69236 | JGI IMG/M metagenome (GOLD analysis project Ga0080013, IMG submission 69236) | Marine viral communities from the Pacific Ocean - ETNP_6_85 (SPADES assembly) (version 2) | ecosystem: Environmental > Aquatic > Marine > Oceanic | place: Pacific Ocean | collected 2013-06-19
TTCTGGATTTTACGAGTAGACATTTTATATACCATATCATTGATATCTTTTTCTTCTATGTTATCCGGCCAGATACAAACATCTCTATCCAACTCAATTAGTTTTTCAATGTATGCACAAATTTGTCGGTTGCGTGGTTCGTTGTCTAGTATGTAAGTCATTTCGGAATTTTCAAACCGAAGTGGCACTTCCTTCAACGCACCCGCACCGACCATTGCTGTTGCATTGTTCAAGAACAAACTGTCAATTGGGCCTTCCACCACATATACTCGTTTCTTTGGGTCTACTCTCCAAAGACCATACCACAATCGGTCAATACTTTTATCACCTTTGATGGTGATGTATTTGACTGTTTCCCTTGCTTTCACTTCGTCTGACATATTCAATGCACGACCTTGACACGCAACAACATCACCGTGACTATTGAAGAATGGAATTACTAATCTTTCTTCTTTCCCGAAAAGAGTGTTATCTTTGTCTAACTTGCCTGCAAATGTTGTGAAGTCATCAGTATAATACAACAACTTGAAATATTGTTTTGGTATCATTCTCATATTTGCAAACTTTACGGCAGTATGGTCACTGGGTAAATCAGAAAGACAAACAACCGAATCTAGAAGTTTGTCTTTCTTTTTGAATTTTGGTTTATCGTCTTTAAATTTGAACATTTCTTCTGCCTTTGGTTTCTTATAGTTAGATTTTCCGTTTTCCCCATTACGGTATCGTTCCAAAGAATACTCTTTACATAACGAAGGGGAAACTTCCTTTAAGAAATTATATAGGTTCATTCCAACACCACAATTATGACACTTATAAAAGAAATCATTTTTCTTTTCATAAAAATAACCTCTGGTTTTGGTTTTATTTTTTGCAGAGTCACCACAAATGGGACATCTACAGGCCGCAAGATTCTCTTTCTTCCAAGAGAACTTTCCAAGTTGTGGTGATATCATATTGATAAATTTCTTATCAATGTAGGAACTCATCAGATATTCCAATCATTAAATTTTTCGGACTTACTAGCGGTAGTAAACTTCTCATCAAAATGCTTACCGTCAAACCCTGAACCAAGTTTTAGTTCTTCTGTTTGATTTGATTGTACTAACCCAGCCTGTTCTAATTGTGGTGGGTCGGAAAACTTCATCTTTGCACGATTAACATTTAATATAAACTTCCTATTTGTAAAGGTGTCATTATATCTGTTCTTCAATTGCTTCACCAACAATTGACCCTTTTCTTCAAGTTCTTCTGTTGAAATAAGCGCCATCATAAAGTCGCAAGTTGCAGGAAGACCAAAACTTTCACTTGTATCTTCTAAACCCATATCACTATTGTTAAATCCTGCACGATTCACTTGTGTTGCAGACCAAATTGGAACATCCTTTTCTACTGCAAGTCCACGAAGTTCTTCTGCAATTGATTTTACCATTTGATACGAATTAACATTCGCACTACCTTTGATTCGTGACGATGCACAAATATTCAAGTAATCGATAAATATAATATCTGCTTTGAACTTCTTCTTCATTTGAAGTTCGTCAATCAATGCACGAAAATGGTTTGCATTTGCCGATGCAGTGGGATATTCCTTGATGATTAACTTACCTGTCATTTTGGATGAAATATTATTCATCTTCTTATCATACATTTGCTTTGGAAGTTCTTTCAAATCATCCATTGTCATGTCCATCAAGTTTGCATCTATTCGTTCTGCAATTCTTTCCTCTGCCATTTCACAAGTAATATAAAGAACATTCAAGTTCTGTGATAAACAATTTGCGGCATGATGACAAAGGAATGCGGATTTACCAACACCTGTTCCTGCCATTACAATGTTCAATGTTTTACTTGGTGTTCCACCCGCAGTAATATCATTCAAGAAGTCCAAGTCAAACGGAACTCTCTTTTCTTTTTTGTGGTAAAAATCATATCGTTCATCTGCATCTTCAATGTAATCGTGACCAATATGGGTATCAAAAGAAACTGCCAGTGCATCCGACAATATATGTGGGATAGCAGTGTCAGTTTTATCTTTTGATTTCCCATCTATGATGTGAATACTTTCCATGATGGCATTATATACTGCTTTATCTTTACAGAACTTTTCAGTTTCCGTAACCAACCATTCGATGTTTGCATCATTAGAACTCAACGACTCAATAAGACCAGAAGAACTTTTATATTCTTCTTCGTTGAGTGTTGAGTTCTTATCTAATTCAATACTTAATGCTTCCTTGGTGGGAAGATTGTTATATGAAATTATAAAATCTCTAATGATGCCAAATACTAATTTTTCTGTTTTGCTGTGGAAGTAATCGTCCTTTAAAAATGGGATAACCTTCCGTGCGAATTCTTCATCGTAAATTAGGTTTTGGAGTATAACCGTTTCAACTGTTTTCATCTACTTCTTCTATTTCCACTTCTTCTGTTTCTCGTAAAAAATCTTCACCAAGTTCTTCCATTTCTTCTTCTAAAACATGAACCAATGTTTGACCAAGTGCATTAACAAATTCTTGGTCTTCTTTATGCCCACCTGGATTTGCCATAAGATTATAGTCAAAGTTTAATTCCATTTTACCGTCATTTTCATCAAATGCAATTCTACCATATTGAATCTTTACTCCTTCATACTTACCCTCTGTGATAATTACTGGAACAGGTTGAATTGATTTATCTTCATCGTCAAATTTATATTTCTTCATCTACATTCTCCATTTCTTCATTACCATACTTAAATTCTTTGGCGACTGATACTTCTAATTGTTTCATCACATCGTCTGTAAAGTATTTTTCAGGTTCGTTATTAATTGTTTTTTCAAATTGTGTCTTCCCGTTCGGTAACTCTATTCTTGTAGATACTTTCTTGAAAATACCATATTTTATGGCAATTGGCACAAGACCATAATAAGGATTTAATCCTGTATCATAGTTCAACTGAACCTCTACTTCTTTGTTCTCTTTAGTAAATCTTCCCTTAAACAATTTGCATCGAATAATATTACCGATGATGTCTGTTCCATCTTTCTCTTTCTTCTTTGAAAGATATACAATTGTACTTGCGGCATACTTCAACCCAGACCCACCACCCATTTCTTTCATAGGAACATAAGCACCAACTACGGTGTATGTGTGGTTGGTCATAATTAATGGGATACCTGCTTTGCCAAGTTTCAATGTAAGAACACGGAATGTTGCTTTGATGACTTGGGCTCTTGTCATATCTCTTGTTGTCTTACCTTCCGCAGTATCTGCCATTTCCTTTTCGGTGGAAAGCATACCAAGAGAATCCAGAACAACCAACACAGGTTTCTTGTCTTTGTTTTCAATGTATTTGTCTACGATTGAAATTGCTTGATGTCGAAATGTTTCAACGGTAGCAACAGGGAAAATTGCAACTCTACTTGCATCCATCCCTCGTTCAGTAATCATATCAGAAGTGACTGCTTGTTCTGTGTCAAAGTAAAGAATGACACCATCAGGATTATCGTCAAGAAACTTCTTACAGACACCCAATGCAAAATAAGTTTTGCCTGATGCTTGTTCACCCGCTAGTGCCATTATTTTATTATTGGGAATGCCACCGTAGAGTGAACCAGACAACAGAGCATTGAATGCATAAGAACCTGTGTCTATGAATCCTGTTACATCACTTCCGTCAATTCCTTCGGAAGCAACACCTGCATATTCATTACCAGAACTCTTAATAATGTCTTTTAGAAAATCAGTCATTCTTTTTCTTTCGTCTTATCTGCCACAAATCCACTGGATTTACATTTACTCCCACCACAACATTTTTTCCTTCGTTTTGGTTTTGGTTTTGTTGTTTGACATCCTAGAATAATTTCTAAGTTGTCAAATGCTCTGTCTAGTATTTCTTTTATTGGTGTATTTTTTGTCATAGTTGTTCCTTTATTCCTTCTAATATTATACCAAGAGAATTTACAGAGTCAAGATGTTCATCATATATTTCTAAAGAACAATTCTTATCCTTCTGCATTTCTTTTATTTTGTTTTTTCGTTTAGCCAAAACTTCTTCAAGAATATTTTTGACTATTTTTATGTCGGTTTTGTGCATTTCTATTTTCATTGTAAATGTTCCTCCAGTGTTGAAGTGCCAAATGTTTTTAATTTTATTTTCTGTTTTCGTTTTCTTTTTCTTCTGGTTGTCAAATCGTATAGCCAAATAATTTTTGGTTTGCCTGTTTTAATAACTGCTGTTCCATTCTTTACTGCTTTTCTCATCTCGTATGAATATGGTCTGTCAATTGTCAATGAACGCATATGATATATTTTATCATTCCACTCAATATATTTAGTAGGAGATGTCTTACCCGATTCAATAAAGTTTGTTGCTTTGTATATTGTGCCGATGTGGCCTTGTGTCAAATCTGAATAAGACAATACATTGTCATAATCTGTATTCAGTGCAAGATATTTTAGTATTCTTCCAAGAAACCAACTCTCACTATTGTGCGGTGCTTCGTCTAAACATGCCATCCTTCTGATGTCAATGCAATTATTATATTTACTTTCGTGTCGTGGTTTTCCGATAACACTACCACCTACTAATTTATCATTGATAAGCATTGCAAAACACATACTAATCCCACCACCCATGTGTCCTTTCCGATAATGAAAATCCTCAAATATATGTCTTATATCAGAGAAGGTGCAAATTTGCATCTCGCAATCCTTTTTGTTTAGTTTGCTCACGCAAAAAATCCTTCTAATGTTGAAACTTCTTCCCAGTTCCAATCAATCTTTTCTAAAATAGTTTTCAAAGGATTCAAGAATGCCTTTTCAAATTGGTGGTCATAGTCAATAAAATTATCTAACTCAAACTCTTTTGGCAAATCATTAGGGAATGCAATCACTTGGTCTTGTCCTGCAACTCCACCCAACGGATTTGGTTTCTTGAGATGTACAAATTTGATTTTATCACCATCCACAATCTTTCTGTGGGTGTTTCCTATCCCCAACTTATCCACATAGTGATTATAAAGCAAACTGCCTTTTACTGCAATTGGCGTGGACTTTTGATAGATGTATTTGTGTGATGCATACTTCTTCATTCCATTCACTCCGCGAGGGAATGCAATTTCTTCTATAGAAAAGGTTTTAAACTTCTCTCTAAAGTCATCGATGAATTTAATCACCGTATCTTCGTCTGTTGTAAGAATAAGATTAATTGCATCTTTTAAAGAATCACGAACAACCTGTGGAGTAGAACTTCGGGTAGTTTCGATGCCCATAATCTTTTGTTTCGGTGGGTCATAACTAACACCTTCCGAGTCATGCACAAGCATCGCATATCTTTTCTTTGCTGTCCAAATTGCAACATCGGCAATAACTTCTCGTTCCATTGCAATAACTTCTGGACTTATCGCATTCATTGTTTCGGACAACTCTGCGTATTGTTCTTCGATGAACGGTAAAATTATTTCTTCGGACGCTTTGTGGAGGAATTCCACCATCTCCTGCTTCGTCTTGGATTCATCACAGAATCTATTGACGATATTAGATAAGCGAAGATAAACACTGTCAGTATCACTTGCAACAACATAATCGTAATCCTTTGTTTCAAAAGTTTCGTTTAGAAATTCATTGAGTTTGTCTGCAATGAATTGAATAATCAATTGACCCGACAAAGTGATTGCTTCTGCCAAATCAATATCGTAATATCTACCGTACTCGTTTCCCAATGCACCATAACAACTGTTCAACTGAATCTTCCGTACTAATTGAAAGTTATGATACTTGGTGATTTCTTTATCAAGTTTCTTTGCAACACCACCCTTTGCAAGAGTTGGCATTGCCATCGTGCCAACATTTTGTCGGTGCTTCTGCGCGTCAATCATCTTATCCTTGTACATCTTTCGTTCGTTGTACAACTTCTCCATGATTGCAGGAAGAAAACCCTGATGTTCTTTTGTGTATGTTGTTCCGTTCGCTGCGATACACAAATCTTTTTTCTTCCACTCGGTGAGCATCTTCTGTGTATGTTCGCCTGTTCCGTCTATAATACAAGATATGTCAAGAGTTTTACGAAGTCCGTCATCTGTCTTTGTTTCAGGAGATAGATTCAACCAACGAATAATAGAAGGATACAAACTTGCAAGGTCGAAAGATACAACCCAATCGTGCATTCCTACAATTGGTTCTTTCACATATGCACCAGCGTATTGTGATGTTTTCTTTCCGTGTGTCTTTGGTGGAATTGCAATCTTATGTTCGTGTAGGAAGTGATAAATGATTGAGTCCCAAGTTCTCAATTGGCCGAATACATCCATATAGTTTCCAAGTTTTGCAGAGTACGCAAGAGTGATGGCTAGTTCCAACAACTTCATCTTGTCCTCTAATTTCATTACCAACTTGGTATCAAGAACATTGTATTCCATAAACTTTTGGAAATCGTTTTTATAAAATTCGGACATAGAATCATATTCGGAATAGTCAAGTTTCTTCTCACCAAGTTCTACCTCTGCAATATGATTCAATGCATAAGATGCCTGATTGACATAAGTAAATGTCTGATACAATTCGTAATAGTCAAGTGTAGAAATACCTACCAATTCATATACAACATTCTCTCTGTTGAACTTTGTAATTGTTCGTTCTCTATAGTCCTTCCACGGCGAAAGTCGTTTCGATTCTTTCTTACCAAGAACATTTGTAATTCTATTTACAAGATATGGAATATCAAAGAACCTTACATTCCATCCTGTAACAATGTCGGGAGATTGAATTTCCCACAAACCAAGAAATGCGTTGAGCAAATCTTCTTCAGTTGAAAACTGTTCTTGCCAATGAACATCCTTTGCGCTCAAGTTGAATTTACCTAAACCAAAGACATACATTTTGCCATTGAAGTCCACAGAGATTGCATTCACTCGTTCCTGTGCATCTGCAATGTCGGGGAAACCGTTTTCGGATTCACATTCAATGTCTATGTTTGCAACTACAATCTTGGAGATGTCTGGTTCAATTTCTTTTGTGAAATTCTCTGCAATATATTGGCACACATAATCTGTGTTGCCGTAAATGTCAAATCCCTTGACATTTTGATATTGTTTTATAAAATCTCTTGTTTCTGGAATGTTGCCAGGTTTTACTTCTTCAACATAATAATTGTCAAGAGTTGTCCACTCTGTTTTCTTCTGAGAAGGAACATACATCGTGGGGTGAAATTCTTCTTGTCGTGAAATGCGATTACCATTCTTGTCTATTCCACGATAGAGAATATACTTTCCCCTCATTGCGATGTTTGTGTAAAATTCACTCACTGAGATGCTCCACCAAAGTAGTTGGTACTTGGTCTTTGATTCGTTTATGTGATAATTCTGCAAACTCTGGATTGAGTTCTATACCAATATATTTTTTATTATTGTTCATTGCGACTACACCTGTCGTGCCACTGCCAGAGAATGGGTCTAAAACTATACCACCATCGGGGCATCCTGCAAGAATACAAGGTTCAATTAGTTTCGGTGGATACACCGCAAAGTGTGCCCCTTTGTATCCGTTGGTTGCAACCGTCCAAACATCTCGTTTGTTCTTACCCTTGAGTTTTGTTGCATCGTATAGTGTTCCACTGTATGCGTTGTTCAAAGTTTTATCTTTATTGCCAGTATGTTTGTTTCCACCGAACCCCGCAGTACCTGGCGGGTCTTTTCTGGTTGGGTTTTTCAACGGTTCAAGAATTGCATCTTTATCATAATAGTAATGCTGACTTTTTGACAGGAGAAAAATATGTTCGTGACAGGTTGTGGGTCTATCTTTTACAGGAATCGGCATAGGATTTGGTTTATGCCAGATAATATCTGAACGCAACCACCAACCGAATTCCTGTAATGCGAACGCAACACGCCAAGGAATACCAACCATGTCTTTTGGTTTGAGTCCTTTGACTTTACTATTCTTTGCAACTACTTGTCCATTCCTGTGGTTTGGACACGCACCGTCTTTGTGTTTACCTTTGTTTCCTGAACCAACATAAGAGTCGCCAAGATTCAACCAGAGTGTTCCATCACTTCTCAATACCCGATGAACTTCTCCCATAATCTCAACAAGTTTATCAACATATTCTTCTGGTGTTGCTTCTTGTCCAAGTTGTCCATCCATATCGTAGTTTCTCAACGCCCAATATGGTGGAGATGTAACGCAACACTGAACGGATTCATCATCCATTGTTTTCAATACTTCTAAAGAGTCACCGACTTTAATTTCGTAGTTCATCTAACTTCCGTTCTGCAATATCTTCCATTGCTTTTATAATATTACCGTCCATCAGTATGGGTTTTCCGCTCTTTGAGTTGTATACTGATTCTGTTCTTTTTATTTCGTGATTTTGTGAGGTCGCATATTCAATCCAAGTTTTCCAAAACTCTCTTGCTTTATCAACATTTACAACACCTTTGATATCTTGATATTTAATTTCGTTGCCAGTTTCTAAATCGTATGAACCAACACCTACTACATTCTTTCCGTCAAATCCTGTTCGTTTCTTTGATACTACTCCGAATATTGTTAGGGTATTATCTATTTCTAGGCAATGTACTTTCAATTTTTATCCAATTCTTTCTTGATTTTGTTCCAATACTTCATTGTTGCATCTTTCTTATGACCGTTCGGGCCACCATTGTGTATTTTGGCACGGTCTTCATCTGTTACTGGTCTACCCAACCTTTTTTCAGTTGCGTACCGATTCCAATATGCATATATACATCTTTCAGCATATTCTCTGTCGATGACATCTTCATATTCTCCACCGATACTTGGGTCGTGTTCAAGTGCATCTATCCAAAAACATTCACGGATTTGGTAACATCCAAGTTCACCAACTTTGCCAATCTTTGAACAGTCGCCGTTTGATTCGACCTCACACATAGCAGCCAACAATTCTACATGACGAGAAACCTTCCCAGTTTCAGAGCCTTCAAGAGTGGCTACTATGGTGAGGAATAGGATAAGTGCGTAATATTTCATACTGTAATTATACCACAAATGCAGTAAAAGTCAATCTTTTTTTGTAGAGACATATCCATCGAACAAGATGCAATAATTTATAATATCGACAATGGCATCATGGTATGATTCGTTGTCTACTTTGAGTTCTCCCGCCGCTGCGAAAGTGGAAAGGCGGGAAAGTTTGTCGCAGAGTCGCACCAAGAATCCTTGTTCTGTGGAACAGATTCCCATATCTTCTGACCTAGTGAAATTAGCAAATGGTGATTCACCACCTTTGCCAGCATAGTCATGATTTTTCTTTTCCATAATTTCAAGAGCCTCTTTACAGATGGTCTTATGATGTTTAAATAGTTCTTCACGATTCACTTAATTTTCCTTGCTTCAAAAACTTGTTTCTTATTTTTCAATACACGATTGAACTCGTCTGCTTCTTTTTGTGCATCCTTCTTTAGTTTATATCTTGCTCTACGATTACTTGACGAATCAATGGTCATCCACTCTTTCAGTGTATGTACCCAAATGCCATATGGTTTCTTTGTCATTAATTTACACCCGTTGAACCGAAGCCACCGACTCGTTGAGTGGTCTGCGTTGGTTGTGTAATTGTTTCTTCTAGTGTATAGATTTCTTTTCTGACTAATTCACCCTGTGCAATTCGTTCTCCGTGTGTGATGCGAACCGTATCTGCGGATGTGTTCGTGAACATGATATATGTTTCGTGGTAATAGTCGCAATCAACAATCCCTTCACCGTTTGTGAGGGACAGTCCCTTCTTCAACGAAATGCTTGACCGAGGATGTATACGAACCGAATGTCCTTCGGGGATGTCAAAAATTAATCCAGTAGGGATTAGAATTCTATCTGCGGGTGCAATAGAAATTTGAAGTTCTTCAATGTCTTCCCATTGAATTCGTTCTGGGTGTATTTGTTCTTTGTAATTTTCCATTCTATGGACGGTTACTGGTTTGTGTAAATATGCGTGAATATCAAAACAAGCAGAACCATCCGTTGCAAAAAGTGGGGCTGCAACATCATCGTGTAATTTAAAATACTTTAGTTTCATAATATAAATCTCCTTTGAGTATTTATTATACACAAAAATGTTCAAAAGTCAATCAGAAAATTGAAATGCTTTCTGTGTTTACCCATTTATTCAATCCGATGTCGGAGGCAGTAGACCCCATCCATTTATAATGCATTGGCATTCCTGCACCTACCACAGAGGAATCACCGTTATGTGTAAAATCAAAATCAGCAGTTACGCCGTAAGTGGTTGTGACATCATCAAGATAATTATGCATTGTAAGGTGTTTTGTTCCTGTTTCATAAAATGAATCAGTTCCGTTATTATAGAATGCACTATTGAAATGTCTGTTTTCTGCGCCGCTGGCCACAGATATTCCATATGCCGTATTATTAGTAAATAAACAATCCACAAACATCGACTGTTGAGAGCCAGTAATATATACTCCGTCACTTGCATTGTTATCGAATACACAATTGAAAACCGTTGCCCCGGCATTTGAAATATGCAGACCATCATCACCATTATTGAAAAATACACACTCTACGACTTTTGCTGCTTGACCCATTCTACCACCATCGGCCGCATTATTGTCGAATAGACATTTATAATATACACCAAAGTTAGAACTTCTATGATCTATACCATCACCACCATTATTATCAAATCTACAATTTACAAATTGCCAATACATTGCCAAGATGTTTGTATACACTCCGTGACTTGTTGCTTGTGTGAACTGACAATTTGCCCAATATATATGATGTGAATTGGCAGAAGTTGCTTCTACACAATGTTGTGCAGTATCATCAGCATCAAATTTTAAATTAGCGAATATAGTATAATCCGCAGTTCCAACAGAAATTTCCATCATTGGAGTCGAACCATCTAATCCACGACCATTAATTGTTACTACCGTTCCATCTACAACACCACTTGAGTTTGCACCTGTAATAAGAACTTCTCTACCACTCCAAGTACAGGTGAGTTTTGCAGAAATACTATAATGTGTTGCATCATCCGAAGTTTTTAAAATTCTAACTTCATCACCGTCTACAATATTGCCAGCAGCAAGTTCATCAAATGCTTTTTGGATTGTTTGCCATTGGCCAAGTAATGATGTTCCTGCGTTCGCATCATCTCCATTCTCTCCATGTACATAGTATGTCGTTACACTTGCTCCAGTATGTTCTGCCATTATCCAGTTCTCCTAATCTTTATTGATAGAATACAATTTGTCAAAGACGTAACACTATCGACTTCAAATTCTATAATATCTCCTGCGGCAAATGTTGTTTTTGCCCAATCTACACTTGTGTCTTGTGCTTTGTCGTCAGGACTGATTGCAATTCCAGGTAGGTTTGAACCACCTACACTTACTGTTGATGGCCAATCAGCATAGGTACACCAATTTATATCCCACTGGATTATACCACTATCAGCAGAAGATATTGTCCATTCAACAACTTCACAATCCCAAGGAATAATACGATGGGCTTTCTTTCCTGTTGTTATGTCTTGATTTCCGTTATCAATTGCAATACCAACGTAATCACTTTGTTCTCCTGCCCAATATCCACCTACATTCAAATTATCGCAAGTGATTCCACCCCCCGCAGAAATTCCTGCGGCAGTGCGTACAACTACAACATTAGAATCACCTAGAACAATTTCATTGTTCACAGTAGCACTTGAAGGTTGTGCATCGTATCCAATGTATGTGTTGTTAGCACCTGTTGTGCCATCAAATCCCGCACGATACCCTAATGCACTATTATTATCACCTTCTGTGTTGTTAAAGAGTGTGTGACTTCCAGATGCTACATTGTAATCACCTTCTGTGTTGGCATAGAGTGATGCATATCCAGATGCAACATTATTATTACCACCTGTGTTGGAATAGAGTGCGTACATTCCAGATGCTACATTATAATCACCTTCTGTGTTGCTCCTGAGTGCCTTATATCCAGATGCTACATTACTATTACCTTCTTTGTTGGAATAGAGTGCCTGATATCCAGATGCTACATTACTATCACCTTCTATGTTGAAATAGAGTGCCTGATATCCAGATGCAACATTATTATTACCACCTGTGTTGGAATAGAGTGCGTACATTCCAGATGCTACATTAGCATCACCTTCTGTGTTGGCATAGAGTGCCCGCAATCCAGATGCACTATTATAACTACCTTCTGTGTTGTTATAGAGTGCCTGATATCCAACTGCGGTGTTGGATGCAACATCTCCACCACCCTTTCCTACAGTTAGGTCATTTACTTTGATGTCATTTGCGAATGTTGCACCAAGAGAAACATTAAAATCTCCAGAAACTCCTAGTGTCTGGTCTGGACCAGAAGTTCCTATTCCAACTTTTAAGTTCGTGGAGTCATAATAAAATGCAGTAGCACCCTTGATAATAGAACCTTTTGCATCATAATATGCAACTTCAAAAGTATTACCTTCTGTGTTACCTGTTTCTGTCGCGGTACTTCTTTCCCATATGACAGGGTCTGCACTCGTACAAATCCAAGTTTGGTCTAGAAATGTGTAAGTATCGTCTACTGATGGTGATGATGGGAAATTTATTGCCATTGTTATATCCTATTAAAATTCTATCCATGCAGATTCAGAATCTACATAAGTATATAGTCTACCTTTTGATGTATTATGCCATCTATCACCATCCGAAGGATTTGAAGGTGCAGAGGATGCTTCTGTAAATGTTCCAGTGTCTGTTATATTCAACTCCACATCTTTTCCCCTACGAGTTACTGTTACACCACTTCCTTTAAAGAGTAAATCACTCACTGACTTTATTACTTGTGCGCCGTTGTCACGAATACCCACAGCACCACCACCTGCAAGACCAACCCAATCTATATTTTGTAATGTCTGTGCTTGTGTGGGTGAAACAGTAAGCATTTTTTGTAGAACCTTTGTATCTACACTAATTTTCTTTTTCTTTTCATCGTATCTTAATGGGAATTGGGCTACTGCTATTCCGTCATCTCCCTGTTCACCCTGTTCACCTTGAGGTCCATGTTCGCCTATTGAACCATCTATACCTTTAGTGCCTGCCGGACCTGGAATTCCTCTATCCCCTTTATTACCCTTTGGTCCAATTTTTCCTTGTAAACCTTCTTTTCCTTGTATACCTTCTTTTCCTTGTAAACCTTCTTTTCCATCTTCTCCGTGTTCACCTTGAATTCCTTTCTCACCTTGAATTCCCTGTTCGCCCTGTTCACCTTGGATTCCATGTTCGCCCTGTTCACCTTGAATTCCATGTTCACCCTGTTCACCTTGAATTCCCTGTTCGCCCTGTTCACCTTGAATTCCCTGTTCACCTTTAGGTCCTTCAATGCCTTGTTCACCTTGAACACCTTGTTCACCTTGAACACCTTCAATGCCTTGTTCACCTTGAACACCTTGTTCACCTTGAGGTCCTTTCATGCCAGGGATACCTGTTTCTCCTTTTTCTCCAGGAGGACCAGGAAACCCACTAAACGGATTGGTGTTTTTAACTTCTTTTATTATGGGTACAGTGACAGCAGATTCTTTTACTAAATCTTTTAATTTATCATGGTCTATTATATTTAAAAAACTAGAAGAATCTTCTAGGACTTCTTCTTCTTCATTGTGGTATTGATTGAAGCCTTTTAAATCAGACATATAAATTCACTCAAAGAAATAAAATCTTTTGTTCTAATTTCTTTTTTAAAGTGATGGAAAGCACACCATAACTGTTTCCATCTGTTTTGTTTACATTAACTATTTTGGAAGATTTTTTTACTATGGTATTTTCTGTTATTTTAATTTTCACCTAGTTACCTCACTAGGAGAATAAAATCTTCCTTCTGTTAATCTAGTTACTGTACCATCTGGAATGTATCTTAATTCTAAGTCATACAGATGTTTTCCTCCAGGCACCAAAGAAGTAGCAGTTGCACCTGCAAAAACATAAATGCCTCCAGTTTCACCACCAGTGTTTCCTGCATTTCTATTTAACCAAAGACCACCACTTATTCCTATTGCTGTATTTCCTGCACCAGTACTGCCAGCAGTTGCACCATAACCCAATCCCCCAGTAGAACCATATAAATGTAGAAGTTTATTACTATCTGATACAGATCGTCTAACCTGAAATTCTGCACTATAGTTTGCCAAATCTATAGAACTATCAGCAGAATCTGTGTACAACAAATGAAGACTGAGGGTTTCTCCTTGATTAGATGTGATGTCGTGTCTTGCGGGCATAAAATTTCTCCAATAGTTTATATACTATATATGCTTTATCTTTTCGCTGTTTTTCTCTTTTTGAACCCTCTTTTGGTTTGATTTACTTTAGTGCCTTTTTTCTCTCTATGCTTTCTTTCTTCTTTTTCTTCTTTCTTTTTAGCATATTCTTCAGCCTGTTTTTTAATTTCTGCTTGTTTTGTTGCTTCGTGCATCTGACGAGTAAGTTCTTTATATTGCTCTAGGTTTGCGAGTGCCCTTTCTTTATGTTCCTCTGGTATAAGATTTTCATTAACTAATCTCTTACATGCTTCAAGACCAACATGTGGCTTTCCTGCATAATAAGCAGTAGCACCAATTTCATCAAGAATTTGATATTTGTAGCAATCTTCACTTATAAAGAGAATGTCGTTTTGAGGATAAGGAATTTCCATAGCCATTTTTGCAAAGATGTAACCCAATCGTGGTTTATCGTGAACTTGTCTATACAGCCTCGCAATTTGATATAGGGGTTCTGCACGGATTGGTCTATATTCATAACAATCCAAAAATGCTTGTTGAATCTCCGGCCAAGAATAGTTGAGAAGTGCTTTAATTATTCCTGTTCTGTAGATAGAATAATATACTTCTTCTTCCCATCCACCCATCTCTGCTCTCTTGATATATGCTTCTAATGATTTCTCATACTGTTGGGAATCGAAATATGATTGTGCAAGATAAAACTGATATCGAACATTGTCTGGTTCTTCTTCTAATGCTTTCAAAAGCATTTCAGCATCTCTTGTATATTTTTCTACAGTAGTAATTCCGACATTTCTTGCACCTTCTGTTCTTGCAGATACATGGTATTCTCCAAATATTCTGTCAGTGGTCACTTCTTCGTGGGGTTTACCTTTACATTCTGCATATTCATGAAGTACTCCAATATAACACCAATCTTGACCTGTTTTAAATATTTGATTTCTCCACCAAGTAAATTCTTCTCTACCAATGCGAAGGCTGTAACTGTCTGCGTCCATCTTTTCAGGAAATTCAAAATTACCAGTTACATAATCATCTGCATCAATGATCCATGCATAGTCTGCCTTACCGTCACAATTTCTTAAAGACTCGGACCTACTTCCCATCTTGCCTGAGTGGTCGCCAAACCCTTTCCAATCGGAAAGATATACTTCACCCTCTACACCATGTTCATCAAAAAACTCTTTAATAAGTTCTGGAGTTCCATCGGTTGAACCTGTATCTGTAATGTCGTACCTGTCAATATATGGAAGCATTGAAGTAAGACAGTCTTTAATGATATGTGTTTCATTCTTCACAATCATGCAAAGAGTTATTGTCGCTGGTTTTTTAACTTTTTCTATTTTCATAATATTATTCACTCATTACAGCAGATTTGTTTTCTGCCCAATCCCAATTTAATCTATACTTCTTATTTTGTTCCCAAACAGATTTGAGAACTAACGGGTCTATTCCATTTTCTTCCATAGTATGTATAAGTGCATTTATATCCTTTGGAAAACATGTTCCACCAAATCCATATTCACCGTCTGGTCCTGGAACAGAAGTATGACTTTCTCCTATTCTAGAATCTGATACTACTGCTTCTATTATTGTATCGTAATTTGTTCCTTTAATATTATCACAAAGAATTTTCATCTCATTAAATATCATAACCTTTGATGCAAGAAAACAATTTGAGAAATATTTAACTGCTTCTGATTCATTTGATTTCATGATATAAACTGGAGTGTGTGGGAAACAATATTCATATATTTTTTCTAAACCATAAGAAATTCTTTTATCTCCGCCTATTACATGTCTATCCGAATTTATAAAATCATATTCTGCGTTCTTTGCAGTTAAAAATTCTGGATTGTGAATTATTTTTAAATGTGGATATCTTTTAATAAATTTATCTGTAGTTCCTATAGGTACAGTAGATTTAATGACAAAAGTTCCATCTATTGTAGAAGGAATATCATCAAAGAAATCTTCTAATATAGAAAGATTACATTTTCCACCTTCTATACTTACCATAGGTGTTGGTAGACATACAAAAATATAATCAGAGGTAAGTGTTTCCATATAAGAATGTGTTGATTTGTCTGGGTCTATATCATATATTCGTACTTCTAATTTGTCTTGAAATCCTTTTTCAATTGCATTGCCTACAAATCCATTTCCTACTACGCCAATTGTTGCTTGCATAATGTAATCCAATCTTCAAGTTTTGTTTTTGGTTGCCAGTTTAATATTTCATACGATTTAGTACAGTCGGAAAGAGTTTCTCTTGCTTCTCCTGGTCTTTCTGGTATATAAACAAAATCATTATTCTCTTGAGGAAGTTCTTTATCGCTTATCATTTTTACTAAATCATGAATGTTATGGTTTGTTCCAGAACCTATATTAAATATTTCACCTATCGCACCTTTGTTGGATGTTGTTGCGGCAAGAATATTTGCTTCCACAACATCAGACACATGCGTATAATCTCTGCGTTGCAATCCATCACTGGTAACAGTCATTGGAGTTCCTTCTGATAACTGTCTTTGAAATAATCCAATCACTGGTGCATATTGCCCCTTGGTTGGTTGATTTTCTCCATACACATTAAAATATCGAAATGTAATTGTTTCCAATTCAAACAATTTTGTATACATTTGACATAGTTCTTCTCCTGCTGTCTTAGAAACCGAATATGGATTAAGACAATCCTTTGGCATATCTTCTGTGTTTGGAATAGGATTTGATAAACCGTATGCGGAAGAAGTAGATGAATATACTACTCTCTTTACTCCATTTTCTCTTGCGGCTTGAAGAATATTACATGTTCCGAGAACATTTGTTTGTACGGCAAGTCTTGGATTATCTATTGTTGGTTGAATTCTTGCTTCTGCGGCAAGATGAAATATACAATCTATATCCCTTGTAACTTCCTTGACAAAATTATAATCATTAATATCTAATTTATAATTATCTGCTTCATCGTTCCAATATGGGTGTTCGTGTGCATCCGAAGATTCGTTATCAATCACTCTAACCTTGTGACCATCTTTTAATAATCTATTGACAAGATTTGAACCTATAAATCCTGCTCCGCCTGTTACTAGTACTTTCATGAAAATTCCCCCATCCAAAAATCTACCATTTCGTGCATCATACTTTCAAATGTATATTCTGGTTTCCATCCTAATACTTTCTCTGTCTTACTACAATCACCTTTTAGATATTTCAATTCTTCTGCTCGCATGTACTTTGGATTTTGTACAACATAATCCCTATAATCCATATCGAGGTAACCAAATACTACTTCACACAAATCTCGAACAGAATGAGTTTCGCCAGTAGAAACAACAAAATCGTCTGGAGTGTCGTGATTAATAATTTGAATCATTCCTCTTGTATAATCTTTAGAGTGTCCCCAATCCCTATAAGAATCCATATTACCAAGTTCAAGTTTATCAACCAAACCAAGTTTAATTTGAACAGCAGTCTTAACAACCTTGCTTGTTACAAAATTTGAACCTCTACGAGGCGATTCGTGGTTGAAGAGAATTCCATTACATGCATGTAATTTATAAGCATTTCTATAATGACGAACTAAAGTATAAGCCAATAATTTTGAACACCCATATGGGCTAACTGGATTCATTGGTGTTGTTTCTCTTTGGAATTTGTCCTCATCAAAACTATTACCAAACATCTCCGAAGAACTTGCTTGATAGAATTTTGCTTCTGGAACAAACTGTCTATAGACTTCTAATAAATTCAAAACACCAAGACCATTTGTTTGAATGGTATAAGACGGTATATCAAAACTAATTCTCACATGACTCATAGCACCCAAGTTGAAAATATGGGTTGGTTTGATGGATGTCACTAAATGAGTTAGTGATGGAACATCTGTCAAATCAGCATAATAAGTATGCACAGAGTCTGCAATATGGTCTAATCTCGATTCTTGATTCTCAGCAGTTGATTGTCTTCGTATCATTCCATGAACATCATATCCCTGTTCAATTAGATGTTCGGACAAATAACTTCCATCTTGTCCCGAAATTCCAGTAATTAATGCAACCTTTCTTTCACTCATTTTCTAACATCCTCATAATTTTCACAAAACCATTTAATCGTTTGTTCTAATCCCATTTCGATGGGAACAAATTCATAATCAGGCAATAATCTTTTTAACAAACTACTATCAGAAGGTTTTCTCAATTGACCTTCACGTTTACCATTATATATAATGTTTCCATCAAATTCCATTCTCCATGCAATTTCTTGTGCAACGGTGGCAATAGAAATTTCATTATCAGGAGCAATAACAAATGGTTCTGGTTCATCGTAATTATCTAAAATCCATTTAGAAATGTTGGCAACATCTTGAGAGTATATAAATTCTCTATATGCTTTTCCTTGACCCCATATCTCAAAGTCAGTATTATTCTTTTTTGCCAAATAACATTTATGAATAAGAGATGGAATAACATGACCGTCTTCCAAACTAAAATTATCATTTATACCATAAATGTTGCATGGAATAACTGTAACAAAATTGCACCCATATTGCTCTCTGTATGCTCTGCTTTGAACCTCTATCATTCTCTTTGCATAAGCATAAGCATAATTCGTGATGTGTGGTTCTCCCCTATGCATTTGGTCTGGATGCAGAGGATAAGAAATATCGTCTGGAAAAACGCAGGTACTCATAAACGAAACAACTTTATCTACCTTGCAAATTCTTGCCGCTTCCAAAACATTTGTATTCATAATAATGTTATCATAAAAGAATTCGCCAGGCTTTGTTGTATTTGCTTTAATTCCACCAACCTTACCGGCACAATGAATAATAGAATCTATTTCATTCATGTTAATGTACCTTACGATATCATCGATATTCATGAGGTTTAATCTTTTTCTGTTAGGTTTGAATTCGGATTCTATTACAGAACCCACCAATCCTCTACCACCTGTTACTAATAATTTACCCATTGTTAAATATCTCCATATTTCTTAAATCAGGCCAATCTGTTAATTCCCATTGTCTGGGTGTGTTGTTGATTGCCTCTGTTATTTTTTCTAATCCCATTTCTGCTATTTCTGGAGTCATATAATAATGATATCCAACAGTACTAATGTTTTGTGTTCGCCAAGGAATGTTTGGTTCTCTTCCATCGTATGACATTTTCTTTAAAGTATTGGCGGCATCTTTATTATCAGTAAGAATCATTCCACCCCTACCAAGACTAAGATGCTTTTGAAATTGAAAACTCAAACACATAAATGTACCAGTTATATAACTGTCCCTTTTCCATAGAACCGCCGCGTCAATGATGTTTGTGTTTCCTATTCTATAATAATCTTTCCAATCTTCATCTTTCCATTCCCAATCCAAATTAAGTTTCTTAGCAAGGAACGGAACAGAAATGTATGTTCTAGCAGGAATTGTAATATTATTGTCGTTGGTATATCGTAGACAAAGTTCCATACCGTGTGTGCAACAATCAACAGCAATGGCGTGTGGCGCTCCAAAGAAATCTGCTACTTCTTTTTCAAATTGGTTTACAGAATCAAAACTCATTTGGTTGCCTCAACATTTAAACTAATAAGTGTTCCATTGTCTTTGTCCATGTGTGGAATATATGCCTGAGAGTGGTCATCAAACTCTGAATGTTCGGTTTCTCTCCAGTCATATTTAACAACATTTCTAAATCCACAGATTGATAAAATTTCCACCAAATCCTGAAAATCATACACAGTCTTATGGTATATTGTTTCTTCGCCCATTATCATTTTACCATATAATGGTCCTAAAATTTGCAAAAGTTCAACTGAACCATCATTATACAACTCACACATTGTTTTAAAATCTGGTACTGCAATTCTTAGTTTGCCACTAGGCTTCAGAACTCTTTTCCATTCTAACAAAGCATCAAGAGCAGATTCCCTATCAAAATATGCAAGGACATGTGAACCGTAAATCAAATCTACACTGTCATTTTTATATGGTAGTGAAAGAATATCTTTATGTTCTAAATGTTCATAGTCTCCACCATCAATGTGTACCCAATCATTACCAAAATTTCTCCAACCACAACCAATATTTAATTTAATCATCAATCAATACCTTATCTGCATCAGGGCCAAAATATGGCCCATTCTTAAATTCATAAACTATAGTGTCATCCTTAATACACGAATATTTATGACCACCGGCAAAGGTAATCGTACAATCACCATCGGTTAAAATTTCTGTTCCCATAAACTTGGCATCTTCATTATAGTAATCGACTTGAACAGAACCACGAATAATAACCCATGTTTCCTGTGTCATGTCTGTGTGTCTCTCACACTTAATGTGTTTGTGATTGCGGAAGGATTTACCGGCATCCATTTTCATCAAAGCACCCTGAAGATATTTGTCTTCGGATGTAAAATCAAATCTGGCACCATCTAAATCTTTTAATCTATAAATGCAATGCAGTGCTTCACCATTATCATTTAAATATTCTTTCATATCGTTTTCACTCTCTCTATAATATCTGTGGTTGATATGCCTTCTGTATATTCAACATACCTCATAATACCCATTTCTAATGGTACTTTGTGTTGTTCTTTGAAATGAGGACTTTTATCATTACCGTGAACAACTATATCGATTTTGTTGTTGTAAATGAATTCCTTTGTGATTAATAGTGGAGCATCTTCTATAACTTCATATACTAATTTACAATTCCTAACTAATTCATATCTATCTTGTTCAGAATAAATTGGTTTTCTCTTATATGACTCCACAGATTTATCAGAGTGTACTCCCACCACTAGATGTGTACCACAACCCATGGCCTTTTTGAATAAATTCAAATGACCAACATGAAACAAATCACCAACAATATCACAATATACACGAATCATCAAATAACTCAATTATATAATTAAAATTTTTGTCGAATAAGGTACTCATTGTTGAAACCCTAAAACTATTATCAATACCTTTGATGCCGGAATAAATAACCACATCTCTTTCGTACAAATAATCTCTTAGTTCTTCATATGACATAGTTGGATGTTTAAATCCAATAATAGAATTACTAGGAAGATGATTTATACACTTGATTCCCATTTTATCAAACTCTGCAAGCAATTTAGACAATCTAGTATTGAATAAATCATGTTGATTATCTGTAATTTTCATGGTCGTGTTTAAAGCGTAAACGGATTGCACTGGTGGAGTAAAGGGTAAGTCATCGCCCATATATCTTTCAAGATTACAATAGTAAGACCTAGAATTGAAATTCAAAGTTTTATCCCATATTACAATTCCAAGGCCTGGTGTAGACTGCAAACACTTATTGCTACAAAAAGACAAACCTAAAATTTTGTCGTAGAAATTATCATATACCGATGCACCAAATGATGATGTGGCATCTATAAAGAATTTGGCGTTGGGATACAATTTGCTCATTGTATCAATTGGAAAATGTTCCCCTGTTGTGGTTTCATTCTCTACAAAATAAACACATTTATAATCTTCATTTGGTTTCAATTCGCTGATGTTATTAGCACGAACTTCTGTGTAATTGATATTGTAAACTTCCATCATATCAATCGCTCGTTGACCATAGATACCGGCGTTGATAACTACAATATCATCTTCAACAAGAGAAGAAATCATTGCTTCCATACCAACAGTTCCACTACCACCAAGAAGTGCAATGTCAAAAGAATCATTGCCAAATCTATTGAGCAACAGGACTTTTGTTTCTTCTAAAACATTTTTGAAATCGTCTGTTCTATGACAAACATCCGAACCACCATGCTGTGCATACTTAGTTCTTTCTCTGGTATTTGTTGGTCCAGGATTCAATAATGTCTTAAACATTTAGAAATTCCTTAATACCAATTGTATTTTCTACACAACCAATACCAACCCTAGAACACTTACCATCATTACTAATTTTGTAAATCTTTTTAATGCCGGGATAGTTGGTTTCCAATGAAGAACATTCATATGCACCAACCGATTCGTGACACCCATTATCCAAAATATAAACATGAAGATTGGGTAGGTTCGCATCACGAATGTTGTGTGTAATACCTAAGTGCATGAGCAAGGCGGCATCTCCACTGAGAACAACAACATCCTTATCTGTATTCAACGCAAGGCCTAATCCGATACAAGGAGCAATTCCCATGCTACCTTGCATATAAAACACATTGGTATTGTCGGGATATAAATTATATACTGCTCTTGAAATGTAACCAGTATTTGTTACATAGACAGCATCCCCATGTATTTCAAATATTTCTTGTATTGCCTGTTCTCTAGTTAACATTATTACTACCTTCTACAATAGTATAGTTTGAATAACCAATTAAGTCAAGTAATTTTTTGTCAATTTCACCCATAATCTTGTGTTGGGGTAGAGTATGCCTATGTCCAATAATCAAGTGGGGGAATATTTTATGTGGGATACACAAACTGGTTAGAGGATTAATAATGTTTCCTAGACCAGAATTTTGTAAATACACACACGACTTTTTACCTGCAAGTTCTGCACCGACAGCAATACCAATTGCTTGTCCTTCGTTAGTAGCAATGACATGCTGTAGTCCAGATTCTATAATAGAATCTTGAAATGATTTTAAAGCACTGTCGGGAACACCTGTAAAAACCTCATAACCATCATTGATTAAATTTTTAAACAATTCACGAACCATATCTTTGTTGATTGTCCTTCAGTTGGTCTACTCGAATTAAATCAAAAATTGTTTCCATTGGAACAATATCATCATTTACCGCAGACAATGTTTCTCCCTTTTTGATTTTCTCAAACACTTCCTGAACTGCATGAACGGTTGCACGAACAGAACAGTTTGCATAAATTGCCAAACTGAAACCGGCGTCACACAATTCTGTTTCGGTAATTGTATTGTATGTTGTTGGTACACAAACCAAAGGCGCCCGAAGATTTGCCTTATGGTATGCATCAGCAAACGATAATACTTCATCGGGACTCTTACTCTTACTGTGAATTAGAAATCCGTCACAGCCGGAATCATTATACATCTTCGCTCTTTCCAAGGCAACTTCTTGACCATAACCTTGAATGAGAGATTCTGTTCTTGCAATAATGGCAAAATCGTTATTCAATCGTTTTTCTGTTGCCGCCCGAATCTTCCCACACATAATTTCTGGGGCTTCCATTGATTGCTTCATTCCATAGAACGAACATCTTTTTGGGGATGGGTTGTCTTCAAAGCACATTGCACTGGCGCCTGCTTTTTCATATTCACGCACCATTCTAATTGTGTTGATAGAACTAGGTCCACCTTCATCTGCATCAACTAAAATTGGAATATCTATTCTATCACTAATCTTACTGATGGTATCAAAATAATCTGCGGTGTTTAAGATATTTGCGTCTGGAAGTAGATTCCATGCGTGTGATTCAAAACTAGAAATCCAAACACCATCATAACCAACTTGGGCAGCAATTTCGGCAAGCAATGCGTTTCCTGCTCCCATGATAATGTTTGTTTCGTTTGGTGTGTCTAATAATTCTTTAATATTTTTCATCAATCATTATCCTTATATACATCATGTTCAAAATAAACCGTTCCTTTTGTGTCATCTGAATTGACATCAGGACAAGACCAAATATTTTTGAAGAAAGTATATGACATGTGTGTACCAATATCATTATGAATATACTCATCTATATTTTTGTCTGGATAAAAATCTTTAAAATAATTAATACACTTTTCATAATTTTCTTCACTTAGGAATTCTTTCTTGTGGGATTCAGAAATCATGTTAATACAATCACCCATATCTGCCCTTCTGATTAATCCACTCGATGACCTTAAATTCTCGCTGCTCCACGGATTTTTATATCTACAAATTGCTGATTCAAATTCGCATGTTATAAATTTTTCTATATCACCTTCTTGTAACCCAATCAAATCACCACAAACTAAAATACAATCTCCTTTAACATATAAAGCGGCTTTAAAGGTGCTTCGTATCTTATCATCTTCTGGAATAATTATATCAATATTTTCAAGAGATTCAACATATTTTTGCAATTCCAAATTATTTTTATTAATAATAATATATAGTTTAGTATTTTCCATCCTACATCCATTGATGACCTTATCAATTAAAATCTCTCCATCAAATATTTCTAAGTGACGATTTCGATTTGGTTTTGGTGGTCCGGCAGCAAGTATTACAATATTTTTCATACTAGTTCTTCCAATCTTGTCTTTATTATACTCTTTGTATTATTTATTACAAGTTCATAATCAATTTCATTTTTCAGGGAATCAAACTCGGCAGTCGAGAAACAGTAATGACCACAAGACTCTAAGAGTGTATCTGTATCTGGTTCGTGATCTACAGGAAACCATTTTTGCCATCGGTTGGTAGATTTACAACAGACAACAAACTTTTCATATAACTTACTGTCTCTCTTGAGTTCCTGAATCATACACTTACTTTCAATGCCTCCCATTTCGGGTGCAACATTAATGGCATCCAAACCTAGATTCCTTCTTTTTATCACATCTCCCTTAGACAAGTAGTCCCCATTGTGTTCCTTTGATTTTTTACCGTAATCAGAACAAACTTTAAGCATCTTCTCTGCTTTGTCCAAATCAAATATTCCCGTATTTTTATTTCCCTGTAACTTAGTGCCGAACTGAACGACTAAATATTCAACTCGATTGAAGTTACTTTTACCCACTCCGAAGGAAACCATGTCCAAAAATCTTCTACAGTCATCGGGACTCATGTGAAATAATGCTTCTTCGGTCCCAATCTCAAACGAACAACGTCTAGACTCTAAACTGTTGATAACGTCTATGGTGTAGATAGCACTCTGTTCAATATCTTTATATTTTTTAAATGGATCGATGTGAATCATATCAAAATAAAAGGAATCAATATCAATCGATGTTTTCCCCGAATCAAGAATATCTCCTTGATGTGGTCCACCATGATCTCGTTCTATTAGAATGTTCCCGGTTCTTTCTCGTACATACTTTGCAAACGTATCAGTTGTCCACCCATTGACATAACCAGATTTATGATCAATCTGTCTTCTCGATGGAATCAATCCAAGAGGCGTTTCATTTTTAATAGAAAATTCTATGCAAGCATCAACAACATTTTTGGACATCGGTCCCACAAAACACTTCGGTTCTATTTTTTCCATACTATCCTTTCCATGCTATTAAACATATTATATCTACTAAAATAATACAAGAACTTATCCAGAGGATGTTCATGGAGTGCTGACATATTTAACCACACCAATGAAGTTAATGTTTCTATTTTGCTGTAGGGTATACTTTCATTACTACAAAATTCTTTTAGAATTTCTCGACACTCGATAGTCCGAAAGGGAATCGATAAATCTACAGTCACTTCACTATCTACACTATATTTATATAATCCTTGGATGATGTGATCATGATTAAATGTTAGGTTGTGATTTAATTTTGCTAGATCATAATATATATCCCCATACGAGGTCGAACCAGAAAAATCTTGTCGCCAGTCTATCAGAGTAAATCCGCTATCAGTCATGATTATGTTTTCTAAAATAAAGTCACCATGAAATTGGGTTGGTTCGTAATGATGAAGACTTTCATAATCTAGTTCAGTCAACATCTGAA